>Ga0154454_1067_pt3 | contig 28314 bp, 23 predicted proteins | sample RifGroC2_FD_105647 | JGI IMG/M metagenome (GOLD analysis project Ga0154454, IMG submission 105647) | Syntrophobacterales bacterium GWC2_56_13 | reverse complement strand
TCAGCCGCGATCAAGGCCCGGATCGAACGGGCCCGTAAGATCCAGAGGCAGCGCTTCAACGGCGATGATACGCTCTTCAACGCCCGCATGTCCGACCGCCAGGTCCGGACCGTCTGCCCGTTAGACGAGGAGTCGCGACAGCTGATCGAAATGGCCATCGACCGCCTGGGATTGAGCGCCCGCGCCTACAGCCGTATCCTGAAGGTCGCCCGGACCATCGCGGACCTCGAAGGCGAACCCGTCCTCCGACCCTCCTGTGTCGCGGAAGCCATCCAGTACAGAAGCCTTGATCGCCGGCTCATTTAGTGGTAAGTGTCCCGGAAGCAATTATCAGCGGGCGTTTGCACAAGGAGACGATTTATGGAAATCAAGGTTATTCAGGCCGCTCCCGAAAAGAGGAAGACGAAACCAACAGATGAAGCGAAACTTGGTTTCGGCAAGATCTTCACCGATCATTTTTTCACCATGCCCTACCACGCCGGCCGGAGCTGGCACGATCCCCTGATCGAACCCTGCCGGCCTCTCCAGCTTGATCCGTCGGCGATGTGCCTCCACTACGCCCAGGAGATCTTCGAGGGGATGAAGGCCTACCGGGGGAAGGACGGCGCCATCTTCCTCTTCCGGCCGACGGAGAATATCCGGCGGATGAACGTCTCGGCGGAGAGGCTCTGCATGCCCCAGGTCGATGAGAATCTTTTCCTGGAGGCGTTGACGAAACTGATCCTCTTGGAAGAAGACTGGATCCCCCACGGCAGCGGGACCTCCCTCTATATCCGGCCGACGATGATCGCCACGGAACCGGCCCTCGGCGTCCACCCGGCGAACGAGTACCTCTTCTTCATCATCATGGGACCGGTGGGGGCCTATTACCCCGAGGGGTTCAGCCCGACTAAAATTTTCGTCACGGAAGAATACTCCCGGTCAGCTCCCGGGGGAACCGGATACTGCAAGGCCGGCGGGAACTATGCGGCAAGCCTCTACGCGAGCGAGATTGCAAAGAAGATGGGTTACACCCAGGTTCTGTGGCTCGACTCCGTCGAGAGGAAATACGTGGAAGAAGTGGGAACGAGCAACATGTTCTTCGTGATCGGCGATGAACTGATCACGGCCCCCCTCACGGGGACGATCCTCCCCGGGGTCACCCGCGACTCGGTCATCCGGCTCGCCAAAAGCTGGGGAGTGAAGGTCGTGGAAAGGCGGCTCTCGATGGATGAAGTCATGGGCGCCATCGCCGACGGCGCTCTCCGGGAAGCCTTCGCCTCGGGAACGGCCGCTATCGTCTCGCCGATCGGCCTGATCTATTACCGGGGGAGGGAATACCCCATCAACGAGAGGAAAACGGGCAGTCTCACAGAAAGGCTGTACAATGAGATCCTCCAGATCCAGTACGGCCAGAAAGATGATCCGTTCGGCTGGCGGATCAAAATCGCGGATGGATCAGAAGCCCAATCTTTCCCTTGATCCGCGAACTTAAGAGGGGTTTCCACAGGGATGTGGAAAAGGTTGTGGACAAGCCTGTGGAGAACTTCCGTAACTCTTCAATTGTCACGATTATATACCGGTTTGCATAAGGCGCGTGCAGTGAATATTATCAATGATAACATTAAGTTACAATTACACGGCCCCGCCTCGGCTATTTACGGCACTTTTTTGCGGAGTTATAAACCTTTGGAAAAATTTGTGCCATTTCCGCACTTCCGGAAGGATATTTTTTCTGCCCGGAGGGGACCTTCCCCCGTCCTCGGAAGGGCGGGGATCGCCATCCTCCTGGCCGTCATGTTTTTTTCCCCAACTGCGCTGGTCCGGGCCGAGGTACTCTCCCTGGAGCAATTGATCGCGAAGGCCCAGGAGACCTACGAAAAGACGACGGACCTCAAGGCCCGGTTCATCCAGGAGGTAACGATCCGCTCCATGAAGAAAACCGAACGGGAAGAGGGAACGGTCTACTTCAGGAATCCGAAGATGATGCTGTGGGATTATCAGAAGCCGAAGGCGAAGAAGCTGGTTATCAATGACCGGAAGGCCTGGCTTTATATCCCCGAAGACCGTATGGTCTACCTTCAGAATACCGAAGATGTTTACCGATCGCAGGCGGCGATCAGATTCCTCTCCGGCATAGGCAAACTCTCCGAGGATTTCCAGATCCGTTTCACGAAAGACAACCCTCTCGATGAAGGCGGGAACTACCTCCTCACCCTGACCGCAAAAGAGACCGGTTCCGGCATCGACCGGCTCTATCTGTCCATCGATGGAAAGACTTTCCAGATCTCCCGGTGCAGTTTCAGCGACGCCTATGGAAACACGACACGGCTCAATTTCATCAATGTCCGGGTGAACAGCGGCATCTCCGACAAGTTGTTCGACTTCAAACCGCCGGCCGGCGTCGAGATCGTCAACACGCCGCAGTAGAAAAGTATTGGGACAGCGCCCCTATTTTTCCGCGAAAAAACAGGGGCGCCGTCCCTGCCTTCTGTGAGACACCCCCATGATCCGGATTAACACCATAGAATCGGCTTCTCACGAGACCGACATGGAGTGGCTGGAGACCGACGGCCGGGGGGGATACGCATCGAGCACCCTGGAGAACTGCCACACGCGGCGTTACCACGGCCTGATGGTGTCCAATCTCAGGCTCCCCGAGGGACGGCATGTCCTCCTCTCCAAGTTGGAGGATTCTCTGCTCGTCAACGGGGAGGAGTTTTTCTTCAGCCGCCACCGGTATCCCGGCATTCTCTTCCCCCCGGGTCCGCCTCTTCTACGGGAGTTTATTCTCGACACCTGCCCCCGGTTCATCTACCGGGCCGGGGAAATTTGCATGCAAAAATCGGTGATGCTCGTTCGCCACAGCGGCGCGCTCCTTGTCCGTTACGATCTCACACACGGCCCGGCGACGGGCGTTCTCCGCCTGAAACCCTTCCTGGCCTTCAGGAAGCATCACACGCTCGCCCATGAAAATCCCTATCTCCGCAGCCGGACTGAAATTATCGAAAACGGCTTCAGGATTGAACCGTACGCGGGTATGCCGCCCCTTTTCTTCCGGACCTCGGCGGCCTCCCGCTTCATCCCTTCCCCTCTGTGGTATTACCGTTTCGAATATGTTGAGGAGCGGGAGCGCGGCTTCGACTGGCAGGAGGATCTCTTTCTGCCAGGGGTTGTAGAGGTTGAGATCGCGGCGGGGGGGTCGTTGATCTTAATGGTCTCTAACGGCCACCCCGGTGAGGAACCGGTGATACCCCGGGCAACCGATTTCTCCCTGCGCCGTCAGGGGATAACAGACGACGGGGGGGTGGCAGGCAAAACCCTTAACGGGGAAAATCCGTCCGCGCTCTGGGAGGCCGAGGTCGCCCGGCGGCAGCGTAAGCCGGCAGAGGACGAAAAGATTGCCGCCGGATTCGATGGAGAGGATCGGAGGATCTTCCTTGCCCTGATCCGGGCGGGACAACAGTTTCTCATCAACACTCCGTCGGGAAGGCCGGCCGTCATTGCCGGCTACCCCTGGTTCGGGAGCTGGGGACGGGACACCCTGATCGCCCTCCCCGGCCTCGCCTTCTGCACCGGCCGCATCACGGAAGGGATTGCCATCCTGACCGAGTTGAGCAGCCACGAGCGGGAGGGAATTCTGCCCAATTTCTTCTCCGACGACGGCACACCCGAGGCCTACAACACCGTCGACAGCTTTCTGTTGTACTTCCGGGCGATTCAGGAGTTCCTCCGGATCACGGGCGATACCGATCTGGTCCTCAGCCTTTTTTGGCCCGTCATGAAACGGATCATCAACCGTTTTATGGCCTGTACACGGTTCGGCATCGGCATCGATGCCCGGGGCCTCCTCCACGCCGGCGAGGGCGGAACGGCCCTCACCTGGATGGACGCAACCGTAGGGGGAGTGCCGGTGACGCCCCGCCATGGTTATGCGGTGGAGATCAACGCCCTGTGGTACAATGCCCTCTGCTTCACCCGCGAACTGGCGACTGAATTCGGCGATCCGGAATGGTCCTTCGCCGACCTGATTCCCCTGCTCCGCCGGTCGTTCAGAGAGACCTTCTGGATCCCCGAGGGCGGCTACCTCGGCGACGTCTTTAACAACGGTCTTCTCGACCGCGCCGTCCGGCCGAATCAGCTCTTTGCCGTCTCCCTCCCCTTCTCGCCGCTTGATCCCGCTGAGCAGGCCGGCGTCGTCCGGACCGTGCGCGAGCACCTCCTCACACCCTGCGGACTCCGAACCCTCTCGCCCGCCGATCCGGCTTACCGGGGCCGCTACCGGGGTAACGCCGCGGAGCGGGACTCCGCCTACCACCAGGGTACCGTCTGGCCCTGGCTGCTTGGCCCTTTCGGCGAAGCCGCACTCCGTGTCGCCGAAGACCGGGAACAGGAAAAGGAATCCCTCAGGAAACACGTCCGGAATTTTTTGCAGAGCCACCTCGTCGAGGCGGGGATCGGCAGCGTCTCCGAGGTCTTCGACGGGGATCCCCCCCACCGGCCGGGGGGCTGCATCGCGCAGGCCTGGAGCGTCGCCGAACTGATCCGCCTGTACCTGCTCCTCCGGAAATAAACAGGCCCTCTCCCTAATTCATATGCGGGGGTTTACTTTTCGGCGCAACTGTGTCAGGATCACTTCGATTTAGCCATTGGGGCAGCTCCATATAGGAAACCTTTTTTAATCTCGATGCTGTCGTAAAAAAGTCGTTAGCGCCTCAAATAAGGGGCGGCTTCGTATAAAACCTGTCATTTTTACTTTTTTCAGGGCCGCCAACCTTGCGTTGCCGTTTTGTCCTCTCTCCCGCCCACCGGGGACGGCCCCTTCAAGAAAAAAGGAGGTTGTTAACCATGCGCATTCTCATGTTCGGCTGGGAATTTCCGCCCCGGATGAGCGGCGGCCTGGGCACGGCCTGTTTCGGCATGACTAAGGCCCTGGCCGGCCTGGGCCATCGGATAACCTTCGTCCTGCCGCATGCCGGAGAGACGTCTACTGCTCCCTTTCTGGATCTCGTCTCCACCTCCGGCATCCCTCTTTCCGGTCCCGACCCGGAAGAGGGGGAAACGGAGCTGCTCCGGCGGCTCACGGTACACCCCCTCCCTGCCCTGCTCAGCCCCTACCTGAGTGCGGATCGTTACCGGGACCTCTTTCTTTTCGGAGAAGGAAGGTTTAGGGACACCGCCGCCGTTTACGGCCCCGACCTGATCGCCGAGGTGGCCCGCTACGGCCGGGCCGCCGGCGCCCTCGCGCGGCGCCTCTCCTTCGAGATCATTCACGCCCACGACTGGATGACCGTTCCCGCCGCCCTCCTCGCCCGCCGGATCAGCGGAAAACCCTTCATCCTGCATGTCCACTCCCTCGAATACGACCGGAGCGGCGAGAACGTCAACCACGAGATTCTTGAGATCGAACGGGAAGGTCTGGGGAAGGCCGATCGGATCATCGCCGTAAGCCACCGGACAAAACGGATGATTGTGGAGCGTTACGGAATACCGCAGGAGAAGATCTCCGTGATCTACAACGCCGTAACCAGGGCGGAGGCGCAGCGGGTCTACCGCGTCGAACGAAAGGGGGACCGGAAGATGGTCCTCTTTCTCGGCCGGATTACCTTCCAGAAGGGGCCGGACTACTTCGTCGAGGCGGCGGCCATGGTCCTCCGGGTCCTTCCCGACGTGACCTTCGTCATGGCCGGCGCCGGCAACATGATGGGGCAGATGATCGAACGGGTCGGCGAACTGGGAATCGGAAGCAGTTTTCACTTCACGGGATTTCTCCAAGGGGAGGAGATCGAACGGATCTTCTCCATGAGCGATCTCTACGTCATGCCGAGCGTCTCCGAACCGTTCGGCATCTCCCCCCTCGAGGCGATGATGTACGACGTCCCGGTGATCCTCTCCCGCCAGTCTGGCGTCGCAGAGATCCTGAAACACGCCCTGAAGGTTGATTTCTGGGATGTCCGGGAGATGGCTGCCAAGATTATCGCCGTCCTGAAACACCCAGTCCTGGCCGGCGAGATGGCGGAGAAGGCCCGCGAGGAACTCCGAAAGATCCGCTGGGAAACGGCCGCGGAGTTGATTGTGGAGATCTACCGGGAGGCGGCTGCGTCCGCCCCGGAACGGGGATAGATTTGTACAATGGGGACAGATTTGAAATCTGTCCCTATAAGGGGATGTGATACGCATGCCGAGCGTCTGTCTCTATTTTCAGGTTCACCAGCCCTGCCGGCTCCGGAGGTATTCCTTCTTCGACGTGGGCCATGTCCACGACTATGAGGACGAGGCAGAAAACCACCGGATATTGGACAGGGTCGCCCAGAAGTGCTATCTTCCTGCCAACGCGCTTCTGCTCAAGCTGATCGAGGAACATAGCGGGAAATTTCGGGTCGCCTTTTCCCTCTCCGGCGTGGTCCTCGACCAGATCGAGCGGCGCCGCCCGGATGTCTTGGAGAGCTTCCGGCGGCTGGCCGCGACGGGATGTGTCGAATTCCTGAATGAGACCGACAGCCACTCCCTCGCCTTCCTCTTCTCGCCGCGGGAGTTCCGGGCGCAGGTCCTCCTCCACCGCAAGCGGATCCGGGCCCTTTTCGGCCAGGACGGCCGGACCTTCCGCCACACGGAGCTGATCTACAGCAACGATCTGGCGAAGGCGGTCGATAAGCTGGGTTATGCAGTCATTCTCGCCGAGGGAACCGAGAAGATCCTGGGCCGGCGGAGCCCAAACCGGGCCTACCGTCCGGCGGGCTGCGGGAAGCTGAAGCTCCTGCTCAGGAATTACCGCCTCTCGGACGACGTGGCCTTCCGCTTCTCCGAGGCGGCCTGGTCCGAACACCCACTCACGGCGGAGAAGTACGCCCACTGGCTCCACCGGATCGGGGGGAAGGAGGCGGTTGTCAACCTGTTCATGGACTACGAGACCTTCGGCGAACATCAGTGGCGGGAGACGGGGATCTTCGAATTTCTTTCGGCCCTGCCCGGGGAGATCCTCCGCCACCCCGATTTTTTCTTTCAGACGCCCGCGGAAGTGGCCGCCTCCCATGATCCGGCCGGGGAGATCGACTGTCCCGGTTTCATCTCCTGGGCGGACGTGGAGAGGGACATGACGGCCTGGCTGGGGAACGCCATGCAGCAGGATGCGGCCCGCTCCCTCTATGGTCTCGAATCCGCCGTCCGCCGGCGGAAGGACGAAGGCATCTTCAAGACATGGCGGATGCTCCAGACGTCCGACCATTTTTACTACATGTGCACGAAATGGTTTTCCGACGGGGATGTTCACCGCTACTTCAACCCCTTTGAGTCGCCCTATGAGGCCTACATCAATTACATGAACATCCTCGACGATTTATCGCAATCACTTAAACAGAAAAAGGAGTGCATCCATGACAGAGACGCGCAAACACTTCCTCTTTGAGGTGAGCTGGGAGGTCTGCAACAAGGTAGGGGGGATCTACACGGTGATCGCAAGCAAGCTTCCCGAGGCGACGAGGCTCTATGGCGAGAACTACTTTCTTATCGGCCCGGACCTGAAAACCAACCTCGACTTCGAAGAGACGGAAGAGGAGTGCTGGGACCAAGTCCGGGAAGGAATTGCGATAAGGGAGATCCCTTGCCGCCTCGGCCGCTGGAAGGTCCCCGGCGAGCCCAAGGTCATCCTCGTCAACTTCGGCCAGAAGTACGACAAGGATCAGCTCCTCTTCCGGATCTGGGAGGACTACGGCGTCGACTCCATCGCCGGGGGATGGGACTATGTGGAGCCTGTCATGTTCAGCTACGCTGCGAGCGAGGTGATCGAGACGATCCACAACCTCCTCGTACGACCAAAGGGGATGCAGGCCGTCGCCCAGTTTCACGAATGGATGACGGGAGCGGGACTCCTCGGCCTGAAGAAACGGGTCCCGGAGATAGGCACCGTCTTCACGACGCACGCGACAATGTTAGGCAGAGCTCTTGCCGGCGCCGGAGTGGACATCTACACGACAATGGACGACATCTCGCCCCAACGGGAGGCGAGCGCCCACAACATCACGGCCAAATGCTCGCTGGAGACGGTATCGGCCCGCGAGGCGGACTGCTTCACCACGGTCAGCGAGATCACCGCCTCGGAGGCGAAGAACTTTCTCGGCCGGACGCCGGACCTGATCACCCCGAACGGCCTCGACATGGAGAGCATCCCCGATCTGGCGGCCGACCGGGCGCCCGCTCTGGAGTCCCGGACACAACTCCTCGCCGCAGCCGGCCGTTTCCTCAGAAGGGATTTTCCCGCTGAAACAAGAATCATGCTGATCTCGGGACGCTACGAATTCAAAAACAAGGGAATCGACCTCTTCCTGTCGGCCCTCGGCCGTCTGAACGGGGAGATGGGGCCGGACCAGACCATCCTCGCTTACCTTTTCGTCCTCAGCGGCTATACGGATCTGATCCCCCCGCTCCAGAGCGACACCGCCAGGACCGAGCAGGCGCCGGCGCCGATCGCCACCCACCGCCTGAACAACGAGGCATCCGATTCCATCCTGCAGACCTGCGACCGACTCGGACTCAAGAACCTCCCCCAGAACCGGGTCCAGGTCATCTTCGTCCCGGCCTATCTGAACGGCCACGACGGCCTAATCAATATGACCTATTACGATGCGCTCGCCGGATGTGATCTCGGGGTTTTCCCTTCCTACTATGAACCCTGGGGCTACACCCCTCTGGAAAGCGCGGCCCACGCCGTACCGACGATCACGACCGATCAGGCCGGCTTCGGTCTCTGGGCGCAGAAGTCGGCGGGCGAGTGCAACGGGATCATCCTCCTCAAGCGCCTGGGACAGCCCGAGGCGGCGATCGCCGATCACCTCCTCGACATCTTCCGGAATTTCCTTACCCTGAAGGAACAGGAACTGCAGTGCATGCGCGTCAACGCCCGCACCGCGGCCAGTCGGGCAAACTGGAAGGATTTCGTTCGGAGCTATGAGGAGGCCTACGACCGCGCCCTGTTCGTCTCTCAAACCCGCGCGGAGAAACTCACCGTGGAGGACCTCAGAGCCGAGCCGATATACACCTATGCCGGGACGGTCTCCGTTTCGCCCCACTTCCGGACATTCACGGCGGTAGCCAATCTCCCCCCGAAGATCTCCCGGCTCCGGGAGGTCGCCTACAACCTCTGGTGGACCTGGAACCCCGGCGCCCGCGTGCTTTTCTCCTCCCTCGACCCCAATGTCTGGGCGGTGATGGGCAACAATCCCGTCCGGATGCTTGAGAATGTCTCTCCCGAACGGCTGCAGGAGGCCTCGGAAAACGCCAGTTATATGAACCTATACGCGCAGATCTTCCGACAGTTCGACGACTACATGGAAAACCGGGCCCCGGCCCCCCAGGTGGGATCGATGAACGGCCTGAAATGGTCTTCGCCGGTCGCCTACTTCTCTACGGAGTACGGCCTCCACGAGTGCCTGCCTATCTACTCGGGGGGACTCGGCACGCTCTCCGGCGACCATCTGAAAACGGCGAGCGACCTGAACATCCCCCTCGTCGGCGTCGGCCTCCTTTACAAGAACGGCTTTTTCAAACAGGTCATCGACAAAAACGGCACACAAACGGAGGAGTATCCGGAGAACGACTTCTCCAGCATACCCGTGCAGATCGTCCAGGACGACCGGGGGGACGCCGTGCAGATCTCCCTGGAGCTGCCCGGGCGGACGCTTTTTGCCAATATCTGGGAGGTCAAAGTGGGACGCGTCTCGCTTTACCTCCTGGACACCGATGTCCAGCGGAACACCCCGCAGGACCGGAGGATCACGGAACGCCTTTACTGCTCTGAACTGCGGACGCGGATCGAGCAGGAGATTCTCTTAGGGATGGGGGGCGTCCGGCTGCTGAAGAAGCTGGGAATCCGCCCGCGCGTCTATCACATCAACGAAGGGCACTCTGCCTTCCTCGTATTCGAGCGGATCACCTCCCTGATGACTGAGGAAAAACTCTCATTCGACGAGTCAAGCGAGCTTGTGCGCGGAGGCACGGTCTTCACGACCCATACGCCGGTGGAGGCAGGCAACGAGCGGTTCGGCAAGGAGCTGATAGAGCACTACTTCGCGAGCTTCGTAAAGCGAGCAGGGATCTCCTGGTCGCAGTTCTGGGAGCTGGGAAGAAAGGAGAGCGGCGAGGGAAAGCCCTTCTTCATGACGATCCTGGCCCTCAAGATGGCCCACAAGAGTAACGCCGTGAGCCGCCTCCACGGGCAGGTATCCCGGCGGATGTGGCAGGAGGTCTGGAAGGGATTCGACGAGGCAGACATCCCCATCAGCCATGTCACGAACGGCGCCCATGTGCTCTCCTACATCGCCCCGCGGATGAAGGACCTCCTGGACACCTACCTCGGCATGGGCTGGGAACGGTACATCAGCGACACCGAACGGTGGGCGCGCGTCCAGGACATCCCCGATACCGTACTTTGGCGGACGAGGTACGAACTCCGGCAGGGAACGATCGATTTCCTGCGGGATTACCTCTCGCACAACTGGATGAAGTACGGCTACACGAAGACCTGGCAGGAGGAGCTTTTCTCCAAACTCAACCCTGCGGCCCTGATGATCGGATTTTCCCGGCGCTTCGCCCCCTATAAGCGGGCCGACATGATCCTTTCCGACATCAACCGCCTGGACCGGATCATAAACCACCCCACCCGGCCAGTCCATATCGTCTTTGCCGGCAAGGCCCACCCGAACGACACAATGGGGAAGGATCTGGTCAAAAAGGTGATCAGCGTCTGCAAGGACGAGCGTTTCCGGGGAAAGATCTTCTTCATCGAGGGGTACGACATCCGGATCGCCCGCCACCTCGTCCAGGGGGTGGACGTCTGGCTGAACAACCCCCGCCGCCCCCTGGAGGCGAGCGGCACCAGCGGCGAGAAGGTGGTCGCCAACGGCGTCCTCAACCTCAGCATCTCCGACGGGTGGTGGGTCGAAGGGTTCGACGGCGCGAACGGCTGGACCATCGGCCCGGTCGTCAAGAAATACGCCGAGGAGTCGGACGGCGCCGACCTGGAGGACAGCCAGTCCCTATACACGACGCTCGAGAACAGCGTGATTCCCCTCTTCTACGACCGCGAGATGTCCGGACTCCCCGAGAAATGGATCGCCATGATCAAACGGTCCATGCAGACCCTCGTTCCCCGTTTCAACACGCAGCGTATGCTTCTCGAATACTACCACGATCTCTATCTTCCCACGGCGCGGCGGGAGCACGAGCTCTACGCGGAATCCTACCGGATGGCCCGGGAACTGGCTGACTGGAAACGGAAACTCCCGATGCGCTTCTCCTCGTTGCGACTCATCGACGTCAGTATTGAAGGGATCCGCGGCGATACGATCATCGTGGATAAACCGCTCGACGTCAGCGTCCGGATCGATCCCGGGAAACTCGCGCCGGAAGAGCTCCTGGTGGAGATGGTCATCGGGAAGAAGGATGGCGCCGGTTTCGCGGAGCAGCCGGAGTGCCTCCCGCTTGCGATCGCCGACCGGGCGGAAAACGGGATCGCCACCTTTGCCGTCTCCTACACGGTCCGGCAGAACGGCGCCTACTCCTACGGCATCCGGGTCCTCCCCAACCACCCCCACCTCGCCACGAAGCAGGAGACAGGACTGGTGTATTGGGGGTAAGGCCCTGCTTGATAAACCATTACGATCCATATGCTGCTGATGTTTGCCTGAAATTGTTCAGATAGAAGGGCTATAAATTGGTGGATTGATCGTTTTAGGAAGGGTATAAAAAACGGGGACAGCTGCGGGGGCTGCCCCTGTTTTCTTTTTTCGATCCATCGTAAAGCGGGCAGGAATCGTAGCGGCGAAAAAATGGTACGGCGAGATCCTGACGGGAGGCAATTGGGATGATCATAGAGATGATCACAGATGAGATCAGGAAAAAAATCCACGCAATCGTGGGACCGGAAAACGTCCTTGAGTCCGACCTGGACCGTTTTGTCTACTCTTACGACTCATCCTTCGTGCCCCTGCTGCCGGCCAATAAGCCGGAGATCGTCGTCCGGCCGCTGACCACGGAGGAAGTGGCGAAGATTATGGCCGTCGCTTACGAATACGAGATCCCCGTCACGCCGCGGGGCGCCGCAAGCGGCCGCACCGGCGGCAGCGTACCCCTGCAGGGCGGCATCTCGTTGTCCCTCGATAGGATGACGAGGATCGTCGAGCTGGACGAGAAAAACATGATGGTCACGGCCGAGGCGGGGGTGCGCACGATCGATCTCTACAACCACTGCGCCGCCAGGGGGCTCTTCTACCCGCCCGACCCGGCGAGCTGGAAGTTCTCCACCATCGGCGGCAACGTGGCGGAGAACGCGGGCGGCATGCGGGCCGTCAAGTACGGCGTGACCTCCGACTATGTGATGGGCCTCGAGGTGGTTCTGGCTGACGGCGCGGTTCTCCAGACCGGCGGCAAGGCCATCAAGAACGTTACCGGCTACGACCTTAAGAGGCTCTTCTCAGGTTCCGAGGGGACCCTCGGCGTCATCACCAAAGCGCTCCTCAGGCTCATTCCCATGCCGAAGCGGCGCGGCACCCTGCAGGTCATGTTTGGCTCCCTCGATGACGGCTGCGCGACGATCCATCAGATGCTGCAGGCGGGTATCGTGCCGACGGCCGCCGAGATCATGGACCGGTTCTGCCTCGAGACCGTGGCCAGGCACAGCAGGATTGACCTCGACCCGGCTGTCGCTTCCTGCCTGATCATCGAAATCGACGGCGAAGACGACGGGGCCCTCGCAACGCAGGCGAAACAGATCGAGGCCGTGGCAAAGAAGTGCGGATCGATCGCATTCCGGGCTGCCGGGTCGGAAGAGGAGTCAGAGGAACTGTGGGCCATCCGGCGGGGTCTGAGTTCCGCGGTGGCCGCCCTCGCACCCAACCGGCTCGGCGAAGACATCTCGGTCCCGCGCGACGCCTTCCCCGAAGTGGTGCGCCGCATCCGGGCCATCTCCGAGAAATACGGGCTTACCATCGCCGTTTACGGCCATGCCGGCGACGGCAACCTCCATCCGTCGGTCCTCTGCGATCTCGGCAACCCGGAAGAGGCGAAGCGGGTGCACCAGGCGGTCGACGAGATCTTCGCGGCCGCCCTCGCCGTCGGCGGGACGCTTTCCGGCGAGCATGGCATCGGCATCACCAAGCGGCCTTACATCGCCCAGGCCCTGGGCGAAGCCGGCCTGAGGACCCTGAAGGCCGTCAAGCAGGCGCTCGACCCGAAGGGCATTTTGAACCCCGGCAAGATCTGGTGAGTGGTTCGCGCGCCTTGCCTCTGGACTTTTTACGAAGCCTCCCAAACTGAAGACTGGAGAGGAAGCGAGACTCATGGATAAGGCCACGGACAGCGCATTACTGCAGGAGGCGAAAAAGAAGGCCGGCCAGTGCGACCGCTGCGGCGCCTGCCTGCCGGTGTGCCCCCTCTTCGGGGCAAAGGACGTCGAGTTATCGAGCGCGCGGGGTAAGAACGCGATTGCCCGGGCCCTGGCCGAGGGGGGCATCGAGTCGACGCCGGATGCGCTCGCCGCGGTCAACTTCTGCCTGCTGTGCCGTGCCTGCGTCGAGAACTGCCCGAGCAAGGTCAGGACCGACGAGGCGATGATCGACCTCCGCCAGTTTCTCGTGGAGAGGACCGGCGCGACGAATGCGAAATACAGGGCCGTGGGCGGTCTCCTCAAGAGCCCCGGCCTGGTGAGGCTCGCGGCGGGCACGCTTGCGGTCCTGCGCAGGCTGGGCCTCAACGATCTGTTTCCCCACGGCATGGCGCCGGATGAATATACCCGGGCCCATTTTCTCGCCGCCTTCGCCGGACCGGCCGCTCTCGGACAGAAGGCGCCGTCCGCCGACGTCACGGTCACGGCAGCTACGAAAGTGGCGTATTTTTACGGCTGCGGCATGCGGATGATGTTTCCCAGGGCCGCGGCCGAGACGCTCGCGATTTTGCAGACCACTACCCGCGTCTTGCGGCCGGACAACGTCTGCTGCGGACTGCCTCACCTCGCCCATAGCCTGCGCGGCGAGTTTCTGGCCCTCGCCAGAAAGAACATCCGGCTTTACGAAGACGCCGACCTCGTCGTGAGCGACTGCGCGAGCTGCGGCGGCACACTCAAGCACCTCGCCTCCTTCTTCGCCGACGATCCGCAGTGGAGAGACCGGGCGGCCGCCTTCAGCAGCAAGGTAATGGATCTGACGGAGTACCTCGTGAAGGTCGGATATACGCCCAGACGGAAAGTGAAAGCAGCGCTCACCTATCACGACCCCTGCCATCTCGTGCGGGGGCAGGGGATCAAGAAACAGCCGCGCGACCTCCTGCAGGCGACCGGAAAATTCATCGAGATGGAGGAGGCCGATACGTGCTGCGGCGGGGCGGGGTCCTTCCACATGGATTATCCGGCGATTTCGGCTAAGATACTGGGGAAGAAGCTTAGAAACATCGAGAGAACCGGCGCGGCCGTCGTCGTGACCGGCTGTCCCGGCTGCTTGATCCAGCTGACCAAGGCGGCAAAGTCCAGCGGCGGAAAATTCAAGGCCCTGCACATCAGCCAGGTGATCTGAAAATTCTTGATATTAAAAACAGAATGACGTAATAATGCAAAAAATATCAGCGTTTCCATTGACAGCACCTTTACATATAAGAAAGGAGAATATGTCATGTTTAAACAAAAAACATCCCTCTTTCTTTTATTGTTCGGAACCACCATCCTCTGTACAATTACGTATTCATTCTTTCCCCCTCGATCAGAATCCGGCGACGTATACAGCTATACTGATGAGAACGGTGTTATTGTTGTAACGAATACGCCTTTGCCCGAAAAAATCAGAAATAAAGCCAAGAAAATTGAGAGCTACAAGGATATCAACGATGAAGACAGGAAGCGTTGGGAGAAAGAAAAAGAAGATGCAATGCAGGCATGGAGGGATTCACAAGCAACGGAAGATGAAAGGAGAAAAAAAAGAATAGAGGCGGAAATACCTGATAAGTTGAGGAAATCAGAAGCAGAGACTGGTAAATTTGTCAAATCAGTTAAAGAAGCAACAGATAGAGCTGTAGAAGTTCTTGATACGTTAGAACCTCTTAAAGCGTTCCCGTGACGCAAGGAATGCGGCAGAACAGACGAGTGATTTGGATTATCGGGTTAAATACAGATCACGATAGTCATAAATAAACCATGGTTCACAAAACAGCAAAGGAGCATCGATATGGATTTTAAGGCACTTTTAATAAACAGGCGTTCTGTCAGGGACTTCCAGGATAAGGAAGTGCCTTTATCAATCATCAAAGAGATCATTCAGGATACCTGCCTTGCCCCGACAGCAGCGAACGGCCAGCCATGCCAGTTTATCATTATCCAAAACCGTGATTACATCAAAAAACTCTCCGATGAAAGTAAGAAGAATCTCCTTTCCGATCTTGAACAGAATCCTGAATCCCCAATAAAAGACTATGAACCCTATCTGCGTGATGAGCAGTTCAATATTTTTCACAATGCACCCTGCCTGGTTTTCTTTATCGGTCCTAAAGAAGTTGATTCTCTTGATGTAGACTGCGCCCTGACGGTTGCATATTTTATGTTCTCGGCAACGTCAAGAGGCCTGGGAACTTGCTGGATCGGATTGGGGGCTTGCATACGCGACCGCAACATCCTCAATGAAATCCGTATCCCCCCGGATTGCCGGATAGCGGCGCCTATTATTGTGGGTTACCCGACCAGTATTCCTCCTGCTCCTGAAAGACATTCCCCTGATATTCTAAAGGTTATATGAAGGGAAGATAAACATGACGCATTTGGATGTAGGGAATATGACCGAGAAAGTATCAATATCAACCGATAAAGGGGGATAGACATGGACGCTGAATTTAAAGAGAGATTTTTACAAAATTGGAATAGATATTTTCCCGGAGCTGAATTACCTATCGGGTTTTACTATTCCAATTCGGCGGAACCGAAATTTATGGCTAAACCACCCCAAGGACATCGTTGCGTGATCGGAGATTTAGCGAAAGTCCGGAAGGGGAAAACCCTATGCTTTGATACCCATACGATTGGTTGCCACGGCGGTAAACGATACCTTGGCTTCGAGAGAAAACAGGCGCCCCATTTCGAATATTTTCTATCCTATGGCATCCCAGGGAAACAGCACGGCCCTGTGTTCCATCCACTGTACTGACCTTTGCTGTCCCCTGGTCGAAATATGTCCGCATGGTGGATAACATGAAAGAGAGCTTCCTTATCACTAAATCGTGGAATAAAGTAAGAGCAATAATGAAAAGAGATAAGAAATGCTCTTAACCTTTTGGATAAAATCAGAGGTCGAGGAGCTTCCAGTCATAACTGATCTTTAACAAGAGCCTTCGGATTGGTTTTGAGCTTCTCCTGGGGGGAATCGATGATCGCCTGCCGATTCGCCGCATCCTTGCGCGCCTGTTTTTCATTCAGGCAGACGATGTAGCGGCGGCCATCCACCAACACCTCCTTGACCTTCAGGGGGGAAGTGTCTTTGGCGGATGAACCCTCAGGGTGAACCTCCCGGTATCGACCGGCCCGGGAGAGAACCTCCTTCTTCACCTCTTTGCTCCTCCTCATCCGGGCGCCCAGGATGTACTGAATTAGTCACCTCATATTTAGGTGAATAACTACGAAATGTCAGGATCTATAAGTAGATTCTATGGCTCCACGTTTTTAAGAATTTTCGGATTTTTCAAAGAGTGATCTAATCATTACGGTGACTTACAATGACGACCCCTCAAACTGCTGTAAAAGAAAAGCTTGACATGCAAGACCGATTTCCCTATCCTCAAACCACGCAAAAGCAAGTTCTTATTGCGCCAGGCAAAGCTTGGCGAATTCAGTTGGTTGAGAAGCCGACCTGACAAAGTTAGCCGACCGTCAGAACCGAGTTTTGCATTTATGCAGGTAACTGCATGGGTGAAGCGTAAACAGGGTAACCGCAGGCCGTAATGCGAAAGCGTGAAGGGGTTCAGCCTCGAAAATGATTATGGTGTGGAGCGAGCCCAAGTGATTAAGAACACTGAAGGCAGCAACGAAGCCACCGTTACAGGCGAGATGGCGGATACTCCACCGGGGAGGGGGATTAGTCCACGGCATGTTGTCCAAGGGATTCGTCAGGAACCTGGGAGAACCTATGCCTTCCTCTGATAAAAGGGTATTCATAACCAGTGAATTGAAAGGAGGGTTTCTAATGAATAAATATGCTGAAGTATTGAGTATTTTTATTATCAGTTTACTTTTCTCGGCGTTGTTGCCCGCTGCCGGCTGGTCCGCTCCCCCGCCGGAACCGAAGGTGGACTATTCGGCCGACAGCACGATGGACACGGAAAGGGGCATGACGATGAAGTCCCGCATCTATCACTCCCCAGGCAAGCAGCGCATGGAGATGGGCGGGGCGGGCGGCCATGTCACCATCATCCGCAAGGATAAGAAGGTGATGTGGCAACTGATGGGGAACATGTACATGGAGATGTCACTGGATCGGCCGGATTCGCAGGATCCCGACACCATGGATGTGCAGCAGACCGCCATGGGCGACGAAACGGTCAACGGCGTCAAGACCACCAAGTACAAGGTCATCGCAACTAAGAAGGACGGATCGAAGTTCGGCGGATTTTTCTGGACGACCAAGGACGGCATCACGATGAAAATGGACCTCCTGTCGAAAGATGGCGACAAGAAGATGCGCATGTCGAGCGAGCTGACCAATCTGAAGATCGAGAAGCAGGATCCGAAGCTCTTCGAGATTCCCCCCGGCTACACGAAGAACGATATGGGCGCCGCGATGGGGCAGGGAAGTGGAAAAGGCGGGGTTCCCAATATTCAAGAGATGATGAAGAGCAGGGAGAGAGGCAAGAGCAAGTGATGGGGACGATGAAAACATCGACATCAATAAGATGATGAAAGACATGATGGGGGGGTAGTTGAGGAGAACGTCAATGATGATATTCCAAATTCTTGGGAGTGTGTTGCTGATTCTCGCTCTGGCGTCTCCATCCGTCCGCGCGGATGACATCTGCATGGGTGACGAAGAAGAGAAGGCCGCTAAGGCCGCCATCGCGGTTGCGCTCAAAACTGAAAAGTCGGGCAAGCCGGTGGAATTTTTTGTGGCCTATCAGTCCATTGCCAACGACGAGTGTGTCGATCGCTTCGATAAAAATATTCAGGCCAGAGCCAAGGCGAACCTGCCGAAGCTCGGCCGCGAATTGGCAAAGGCGGCGGAGGCCAAAGGGGCGCTGTATTCAAAAGACCAGGTGCGTGCCGATGGACAGACATCGGCCTTTCAATATTTTGAAGCCATCGGCGACTTCAACGAGGCCAACCGGGTGATGCTGAAGGTCGTTCACGCCAAATTGGACGACCTGGAGTTTTTCAAGACGGCCTGGGATATGGACCGGGGTCGCCATGGACCCCGCGATCCCAAGACGGGTGAGCGGAAACCCTATACCTCACCTGTGGCCTATCGCCAGGAGCTTCAGAAAGTCGCCTCGGCCAACGCCGACCGATTGATGAAGGCGGAGGAGAAGGATGCCGCGGGCCTGTCCGGCAACTCGAACGACGTCGCGATGGCCACCATGAGGTCGCTCGATAAGCTGAAAAAGACCTCGGACTGGATGAAATTTTTACCGGACGGCGACAAGCCGGCCAAAGCCCGGGCCGAGCAACGGGGCGATACCATCATGAAGCGCGCCAATCCGATGTTCACTCAGGGGAACGCAATGTCGTATTACAAGTTTGCAGAATCTCCCAAGGCCAAGGAGAAGGCCGCACAACTGGAGAAGAAAATGAAAGAGTCCGAGCGCACCATGAAGAAGTCGGCCGAGGAAGCGAAAGGTGCGGTCACCACGGAAAAAAGCGAGGCAGATCAGAAGAAATTCAACAAAGGAAAAGCCGACCTCGAAAAGGAACTGGGCTTCTAGCGCTGCGTAATGCCACCAAATAGGAGATGAACACCATGTAGTAATGGGACAACCGTCCCATTTAACATCTAAAGGGGCGCCGTGATCGCATTCCCGGAGGTGGTCCTCTTCTCCTCCCGCGACCAACAGTTGGTGACTTCGGTAGCGAACAGGATCGCGGAGATTACCCCTGCCAGGGTCATAGACAGAACGATGGGATTTGACGAGTACCTTGAAGGTGGAGAAGTAACGACGATCAGGCAAGAGCTTTGCCAGGATTATCAGGAACTCAATGTGTAAGGTTGATGCCTCAAGATCCTCTTTCGAAATAACCACAGTTCAGAATTACAAACCGAATTCATCGATTTTCATCAAGATTGCTGTCATTTGATTGTAGTTGAAGACAGCGATTCAGGGCGGAGGATTCACGACCGACCTGAAGCAGAAACAGACCAACCCACCGATCAAGAACGAAGCGGACAATGGTCTGAAGAACCGGTCGGGGACGCTCGCCATGGCTCGCACCGTGGTAGTCGATTCAGCCACAGCGCAGTTCTTCATCAATGTGATCGACAATGGCTTTCTGAACCATCATGACAAGACGCCGCAGGGGTATGGATATGCGGTCTTCGGCAAGGTCAGTGAGGGGATGGATGTAGTGGACAGGATCGCCGCCGTCAAGACTGGCACGCAGAAGGGTTTCCGGGATGTCCCGGAAACATCGGTCGTCATCAAGTCGATGAAGGTTCTCCCATAATCGAACGGGCGCCCTGCGACGCTCCCCGAAAAGGCTGTGGTGGCGGCTATGGATAACTCCTTGTGGTTAAACTGGTAACGGTGCCCTCTATATCAACTTGACGGATGCAGGAATTTACTGATATCATAAACACGATGTAAAATACCAATATCAATAGGATAAACAGATTTTGTGATGTTTGCTCCCACAGCCGTAAGCTGCTAAGGTTTTACTTCCCGCTTGCTCAGCGCATGCCCGTGATCGACGTCGTCACGGCACGAATATCGCGGGTGGGCCAGCGGCCGCTGTCCACCTGCGCCAGGAAGTCGCTGACGATCGAGTTGAACTCGTCCGGCTCCTCCACGTTGATGCCATGTCCGCAATTCGGCATGACGGCCAACGCCGCCGACGGGATGTTCTGCTTCATCAGAATCCCCGGAGTGAGGCAGAACCAGTCCTCGTCGCCCATCAAGACCAGCGTCGGTACGGTCAGCGCCTTCATCTGATCCACCAGATCGTAGAGCGATGGCCGCTCGCGCTGGCAGCCGAGTTGGGTATTGGCCGAACCGGTGGCTGAATGGCCGGCCAGCAGGCGCTTGAATTCGGCAAAGCCGCGCGGGTCCTTGTTCTCGAGCTGCACGCGGGTGGGACCGTACGCATATTTGTCGGCGAAGGCGGCCATGCCTTGGCTCTTGATGAAGGCGGCAATCGTCTCCGCCTCGGCTCGGAACTGCTCGCGCTGCGACGGCTCGGCGCCGTAGCCGCATCCGGCAACGGTGAGCGAGAGGGCGCGCGCCGGATGGCGAAAGCCGAAGTGCAGCGTGGCGAAACCGCCCATCGACAGGCCGACTACATGCGCGCGGTCGATGCCGAGATGATCGAGCACCGCGGCGATATCATCGGCTGCGCGGTTCTGGGAATAGAAGGAGATCGCCTCCGGTACGTCGGAGGGGGGATAGCCGCGCGCGTTATAAGCGATGGCGCGATAGCGCCGGCCGAAATGCCTGACTTGCGGCTCCCAGCTGCATTGGTCGCCGGCGAATTCATGCACGAAGATGACTGGCGTGCCTGACCCGGTCTCCTCGTAGTACAGCTTTACTCCGTCGTCGGTGATGGCGTACGGCATCAGTCCCTCCACTAGAGGTTGTTGAAAAAGGGCTGTTCAAAAACGTCCAGATGCAAGGCCTCCGAAATCCTGAGGAGTGAGACGTACTTGTGTGTACGTCGCAGCGACGAAGGATGAGGGAACGCAGCAGATGGGCGTTTTTCAACAACCCGCGAAGAACTTGCCTTTGGGCTGACCGAGTATATGAAGACGGCTTTTGTGTGTCAAGATCATTTATCTAACGTTTTCCCCACCGGGTTATGGCTGCAAAGACCGGGTCAGCGACTGAGCCGGCGGGTGCGCTTCCGCACGGAAAAACCGAAGCGGCCAAGGCGACGCCCCAGCGCAAAATATTCCCCGTGGGCGAAGGCAAGCAAACCGCTCTTCTCGAGGCAAAGCCGCCCCTTCGCGTCTATCAGCGCCGAAGACACCTGCACGGCGACCACCTCCGCAACGAACAGCGTATGCGAACCCAGCTCCAGCGTTTTGCGCACCCGGCATTCGATGTTGAGCGGGCATTCCAGGACGATCGGGCAATTCACTTTCTGGGCCGGCGCGGGCGTGAGCCCCGCACCTGCGAATTTGTCCAGGCTGCGCCCCGAAACCACCCCGCACCAGTCCACCGCCTTCGTTTGCCGGAGCGAGGGAACATTCGCCACGAATTCCCGCGTAGTCCGAATGATTTCATGGGAATACCGCTCGGGACGAACGGAGATCGACAGCATGGGCGGTTCGCTGCACACGTTTCCCACCCACGCGATGGTGATCAGGTTCGGCTTCCATTCTACCGTCCCGCCGCAGCTTACCAGGACCGCCGGAACCGGCGACAGCACGTTTCCCGGCTTCCAGGACCGTTTTTCGATACTTTCTCTCTTTGCCATGCCGTACCTTCCTTTCATCTCTTCTTCCAGCGATTTGTCCCGATCGCGGTTCAAAAGCGATGCATGATCCGCCGGTCTAACGCCGGTTGATGAACCAGAGGATCAGGGTGAGGATCGCGCTGATATCCTTATGACGCCTCCCAGAAGAACGGGCGATCCCGGGCAAAGTCCGGCACGAGCGCCCGGTCGTCGACCGCCTGGGTGTAGAGCTCCTCGAACCCCAGATCGACGGCGGCGTTGACCACCTTCTCATACTCCTGCCGCGTCACCCGCCGGCCGAGGAGGGGATGCTGTCTTACGGCCGGGATCGGCGTGTACTGGGCCATCAGGCTGAGGGGAATCGCAGTGGAGACCTCCCGGATCATTTTCAGAACCGCGAGGCTGTTGTCCACCCTCCCCGGCAGGACGAGGTGGCGGACCAGGACCCCCTGCCGGGCGATGCCATCCTCGATCTCAAGGATGTCGCCGACCTGGCGGACCATCTCCCGGAGGGAGGCCAGGGCGTGGCGCGGGTAATCCCCCGCGCCGGAGAAGCGTCGCCCCGCCTCATCGAGACCGTATTTGAAATCGGGGAGATAGATATCGACCATCCCGTCGATGAGGCGGATGATCTTCTCACGCTCATACCCGCCGCAGTTGAAGACGAAGGGAATTTCAAGCCCCCGCCCCCGGGCGATCCGGAGCGCCTCCATGATCCCCGGCAGGTGGGGGGTCGGGGTGACCGGCTCGATGTTGTGGCAGCCCTTCGCCTCGAGATCCAGCATGATCACGGCGAGTTCTTCCAAGGTCACCGGACGGCCCGCGGGCGAGTGGCTGATCTGGTAATTCTGGCAGTAGACGCACTTGAGATTGCAGGAGGAAAAGAAGATCGTCCCCGCCCCGCCCCTTCCCGAGAGAGGCGGTTCCTCGCCGTGATGAGGAAGGGCGGAGCTCATGACCATCGCCGCGTCGAGTCGGCAGAACCCCTTCTCGCCGGCGACCCGATCCACTCGGCACATCTGCGGACAGAGTACGCACCGCGTCAGGCTTTTCTTCAGATATTCGACCCGCAGGGCCGCATCGGCATCGATCATGGATACACCCCTTCCGGCTTTTTTCTACAACAGAGCACCGGGGCAGTCAATAGCGGTCTCGTCATGAACGAAGCGTTTGATCAATGGAAGGTAATCTTCGTGAGGAGATGTTTATAGTTTTTCAACGACATCCTTCAGACGACCGCTCGCGATTAGCTCCAGAAACTCCTCGCCGAGCGGCTCGGCCAGTTCCACCGCCCGCCGCCAGTTCGCAATCCGCGTCGCCGGGTCGTCGATGAAGGTCGCGAAGTCGCCGCGGTCCGGAATCCGGCCGCCGGGAAGCCCCGCGACAAACTCCTGCGAGGGATAGACCATGACGACGGAGTCGAGAAACGCATCCGGAGGCCGGCGCCGTTTGAGTTTCTTGTCCATCCAGCCGGGGATGATCCGCTCCTGATGGTGAAAAAAGAGGGTCAACCCCCGGTCCCGCGTCGAATAATCCTGGTTGATGTGGTAGTCGACGAGCCCCCCGTCCCGGTAGATGCCGTTCGGGGCCCCGAAGATGTCACGAACGCCGGCGACTGCAATGGGGATGGCGCCGGAGGCGATGACGGCGGACTTGAAGTTGACCTCGTTGAGCGCAAAAAAACGACCGCGGAATCCCTTCCGCAGACAGAAATCAGGGGGGTGGGGACCGTAATAGAAGACGATCCGCTCGAAGAAGCGGTGGATAAGCGAGGGATTAATGGCGTTGGCCAGAAAGCCCAGGAGAAAACTAACCCTCTGCACCCACGGCCGTTCGGAGACCGCCAGATGCCTGAACAGAGAGGTCAGGATCACCAGGCGGTACCGTTTGTGAGCCAGAGCGAAGGAGAGGGCATCGTCCTCGATATAGGCGTTGATAATTGCGGTCAGTGACTGGAGGATCTTCTCGGGGGTATCCCTCCGCCCATAGGTGGCAGTGATATAGGCTTCCATGAGGGCGCGGTAGCTCTTGACCGCCTCCGGCTGCAGCCAGGCCGCAAAGCGCCAGGCGCCGGCCGAGGCGCCGGTCAGCCAAACCGGGTGCACCCTGCCGATAAGTCCCTCCCTGAGCAGGATGAGATCGAAACCGCTCGCAACCAGCCACCGGGGGCCGCTCGCCGGTCCGAAATAGGTCGAGATCCCATCCAGGCTGAAACCGCCTGCACGGATGAGGTCATAGGCCCTCTGCCCTGCCCTTACGCGGATGTTCTTTACTTCCATATTTCCTTTGGCTGATCGTCCGCTGCGCCGGTTCTTCGACCCGAAGAGGTCGCGCCACAAATCCCTGTACGCTGTCCCCATTTTCCGGCCCGGAAAGGGACTTGACACGGCCTGAGACGTCCTGTACATTACCGCCGTCCGTCTTTCTGGAGATGTGCGATTCATATATAACAGCAGCGGATTTGTCAACGACTAAGATGGATTACGCGGCAGGAAAAGGCAAGTGCGCCTGCTTTGCATGACCGAGAAGGGAACGGAACGGATGGCTGATATCCGGTCGCAGTTGACAGAAATGGGCCGTCTGGCCAGGCAGGCATCCATCGTCCTGGCCGGGCTCTCCACGGAAGTTAAAAACAAGGCGCTCGTCGCGATGGCGGACGCGCTTGTTGAAAATCAGGCCCTCATCATCCGGGAAAACGAAAGGGATTTGGGAAAGGCCCGCGAACTCGGCCTTTCCCCGGCGATGATCGACCGGCTGACGCTCAATGAGGCAGCGATCGGGGGAATCGCCCGGGGCCTCGCCGAAGTCGCCGCCCTCCCCGATCCGGTGGGGAAGGTCGCCTCCATGTGGAAGCGGCCGAACGGTCTTGTCGTCGGCCGGATGCGGATCCCGCTCGGGGTAATCGGCATCATCTACGAATCACGCCCGAACGTCACGGCGGACGCGGCCGCCCTCTGCCTCAAGTCGGGCAACGCCATCATCCTGCGCGGCGGCTCCGAGGCGATCCATTCCAACCTCGTAATAGTCCGCGTTCTTCAGGGGGTCCTCCGCGACCTTTCGCTCCCCGAGACGGCGATCCAGATCGTCGCCATCACCGACCGGGAGGCCGTTTACGAGATGCTCCAGTTAGAGGAGTCCATCGACGTGATCATTCCCCGCGGCGGTGAGGATCTGATCCGCGCCGTGGTCCGGGATTCGCGGATCCCGGTCATCAAGCACTACAAAGGCGTCTGCCACGTCTTCGTCGACGAAGGCGCCGATCTCGACATGGCCGTCCGGATCTGCGTGAATGCAAAAACGCAGCGGCCGGGGGTCTGCAATGCAATGGAGACCCTCCTTGTCCATGAGGCCGTCGCCGGCGAGTTCCTGCCGGTCGTGGCCGGCCCGTTCCGGAAGGCCGGCGTGGTCCTCAGGGGCTGCGAGAGAACCCGGGCGATCCTGCCGGATGTGGAGACGGCGACGGAAGAGGACTGGTACCGGGAATACCTCGACCTGATTCTCGCGGTCCGCGTGGTCCGCGACCTCGACGAGGCGATTGCCCACATCGGGCGGTACGGCTCCCTCCATACCGAGGCGATTGTCACCGAGAGCTACAAACGGGCGCAGCGCTTCCTTGCGGAGGTCAACTCCTCCGTGGTCCTCGTCAACGCCTCAACCCGCTTCAGCGACGGCTTCGAGCTGGGCCTGGGGGCGGAGATCGGCATCAGTACGACCAAGCTCCACGCCTTCGGGCCGATGGGGCTCGAAGAGCTGACGACAACCAAGTTCATCATTTACGGAAACGGGCAGGTGAGAATATGAAATGGGGTTTGTTCGGGGGCACGTTCGATCCGATCCACTTCGGCCATCTGCGGTGCGCCGCCGAGATGCTGGAGATCTTCGACCTGAATCGGATCATCTTCGTTCCGGCTTCGCGGCCGCCGCACAAGCTCGACGCAGCCATCACCCCCTTCCACCACCGCGAGCAGATGATTCGCCTCGCCATCGAGGGTAATCCGGCCTTTTCCTTTTCCGAGGTCGAGAACCGGCGCGATGGCGCATCCTACTCCGTGGAGACGGTGGAGTACATCCTGGATAAGTACCGGCTGGAAAACCTCGATCTCTACTTCATCCTCGGCCAGGACGCCTTCCATGCGATCCGGACCTGGAAGGAGTGGGAACGGCTGCTCCTGCTGTGCCATTTCGCCGTCATGACCCGCCCGGGCTACTTAAACCCGGGGCTGGAGACGATCCTCGGCGCAAAATTCGCCTCCCGATTCGCCTATGACGAGGAGGTGAAGGGATTCCTCGGACCGACGGGACACGCGATTTACTTCCGCGACGTCACCTTCCTCGACATCTCCTCCAGCAATATCCGGAAGCGGGCGAAGGAGTCAAAGGACATCCGTTACCTGGTCACCGACGAAGTCCGCCATTACATAGTCAAGAACTCTCTCTACCGGTAGCGGTAGTCGGCTGCTTGTTATTTTGACACGAGGGTCCCGTCCCCCTGTTTCCCAAAGAGGAGTAAGTGGAGTGATGATTCAGGATGGCTTGCCGGTCAGGGCGGCGTAGAGCTCCTCGTGGAGCGGCGTGGGGACGCCGAGGGTTTGTCCGGCCCGGACGGCGTAGCCGATGAAGAGCTCCACCTCCGTCCGCCTCCCCTTTTCATAGTCTAACTGCAACGAGGACTTCGTTTCGTAGGGAAAACGCGCGATCCTGGCTAATCCGCTCTCCGCGCTGTCCGCCGGCAGCGGGATCCCCTTCGCGTTGGCGAGAGCGGCGATCTCCGCCATCAGCCCCCGGACCATTCCCCTTCCCTTTTCATCCTCCATGACTTCGCCGAAGGATTTTGCCATCAGCGACGTCACGCCGGCCATCGGACTCATGAAGAGATACTTCGCCCAGAGGGGAACGGCGACCTCCGACGACAACTCCGCTTTGATCCCGGCCGCCTTCAGGAACGCCTCCAGTGGGCGGTACGTCTCGGCCTGTCCGTCGTCGGGACCGAAGATGAGCTGGCAGGTCCCCCCGACCTGGCGGACGACTCCGGAGGCTTCGATGAAGGTGGAAATGTAAACGCAGCCGCTCAAGACCACGCCCCGGGGCAGAATCGACCGGAGCCGCTCGGCGATGTCGACCCCGTTCAGGACCGGGAGAACCGCCGTTTTCTCACGCAAAAGCGGGACGAGCCCCGCCGCGGCCGCCTCCAGGTCATACTCTTTCACGCAGAAGAGAACCAGATCGCAAACGCCGGCTTCGACTGGGTTGTCCGTCGCCAGGTCGGCCACGACCTTGTAATCCCCTTCCACTGTCTTGAGCAGAAGGCCTTCTCTCCGGATCGCTGCGAGGTGTTCTCCCCGCGCGATAAAGACAACCCTGTGCTCCGGCGAACCCGCATATTTCAGGGCGAGTTTCCCCCCGAAATAACCGCCCATCCCCCCGAGACCAACCACTGCAATCTTCATAACCTGTTCCCTTATTTATTAGATGACCGGCCGGTTTGTCGCCAGATGTCGCCCACCGTCCACGGAGAGGAGGACCCCCGTGACCCAGGAGCTCTGCTCCGAGGCCAGAAAGAGGGCCGCCTCGGCGATATCCGCGGGACGGCCGTTCCGTCCCAGCGGGTGGAGCGGCCGGAGCGTGTCGTAGAATTGCGGGACGCCTTCACGGCCGAAGATCGGGTCGGCAAGCTCCGTTTCCTCCACGAGGGCGGGACAGATAACGTTAACCCGGATCTTATCAGGCGCCGCCTCCATCGCCATGACCTGGGAGAGGGTCTGGAGGGCCGCCTTGGACATGCAGTAGAGTCCCGTGGCGGGGAAGGCCTTGATTCCAGCAATGGAAGAGATGTTGATGATCGACCCTCCGCCCGCCCGGCGCAGGCCGGGAAGCGCCGCAACCATGACCCGCCACGGTCCCCAGACATTGGTCTTGAGGAGCAGCTCCCACTGGGCGGGATCGACCTCATCGAGTTTCCCGAAGCGCATCACCCCGGCATTGTTCACGACGATGTCCAGCCGCCCGGTTTTCTCCTCCGCGGTCGCGATGAGACGCCGGATATCCTCCTCGACGGTCACATCCGCCCTGACCGCGCACACCCGGCCGAGGCCATCCGTCATCCCCGCCGCTGCCGCCTGGAGGCGGTCCTCGCGCCGGCCGCAGATCACAACCACCGCGCCCTCTTCGCAGAAACGCCGGGCGATGGCCAGGCCGATCCCCGTTCCTCCACCCGTCACGATCGCGGTTTTCCCTTTCAGAATCCCCATTGTCTCCCCCCCGATGATGGTTCAAGACCGATGAAACAACCTCTCCCTTTCCCCTTTTCCCCTTTGTAAGTACGGTATTTCCTATCACAAAACGGAACTGCCTTAACAGCAATTTTTTCTTGACTTCCCAAATTACCATAGAAACTTGTTGACATAATAGACAGCTCTTTGTATTTTTCCATGACAAAAAAACAAGTTCTTATCATCCCAACTGACGTACCTTTATGAGGGTCTTTATGGATTACCTTCGGCCGTACCGTTCTTTCGTGAGCTACATCGATCGCAGCCGGGAGTACTACGCCGCCCAGGGCTACTCCAAGCCGTACACTTGGGCCCACCACGACGATGTCCCTTTTACCCCGCTACGGAAGCCGATCTCCGAGTGCCGGGTGGGATTGGTGACGACAGCGGGCAGAACGCAGGCGGAGGGCATGATCGGGGCCGGGCGGTTGATGCGGGAGTCGTACGCGGAAC
>Ga0154454_1088_pt3 | contig 28575 bp, 23 predicted proteins | sample RifGroC2_FD_105647 | JGI IMG/M metagenome (GOLD analysis project Ga0154454, IMG submission 105647) | Syntrophobacterales bacterium GWC2_56_13 | reverse complement strand
GTCTTCTACGTGTTCTCATAAATAATCCTTTTCAATGATAGTCTTCGATGTTCACATTAAATGCGTCCCCATCCTTGAACTCGGCCCTTGACTTGCTCACCCACTTGCTCACCGGGCCAACTCCCCCCGGCAGTAGTCCCGGAAGTTGTTGACTGCCGTGAAGAATTCCCGCATCAGGACCACCCAGGCATACCGGCCCCGCTTCGTCAGGACGATGTTGGGCGCACGCCAGGAAAGCCCCCCTATCAGAAAAAAGGCGAGAAGGTCCGGCCAGAGGAGGCTCAGGAACGCGCCTCCGTACTTCTTCCGGAGCTCCACCACATTCAAGCGGGTCCCGAAGAGTTTCATGAGAAAATCGTAGCGGATCCTGTCCCGGACGGAAAAGACGCGGGAGGCCGCGAGCGGCAGCTCGCCCCGGTCGATCTGGGCGATGTAGCCGCGGATATCGAAGGTGTTGGCGTAGCAGGTCCCGTTCAGGTAGCCGATCGAACCGCTACCGAGGCCTGCATACTCGTCGTAATCGACTATGTACTCGTCGATCATCGCCTGCTTCAGCGAGAAGCACCAGGCCGACGAAAACCGGTACGCGGGAAGGAGACGCCCGACGATCTGGTGGTAAAACCGCTCCTCCTGCCGGCTGTCCACCCGTCCCATGGTCTCCATGACCTTCTGCCGGGTCGAATCGGAAACCATGAGCGGGTACCAGGTCACCTGATCTATGCCGATGTCTCGGAGGGTATCGAGATCCCTTGCGAGCATCGCCGAGGTCTGGGTAGGAAAATTGAAGATCATGTCGGCGTTGAGCGTCCCGAAGCGTCCCAGGGTCTCCCGGAGCCTCCCGGCGATCTCCGCCCCGCTCCCGTACTTGTCGTAGCGGTCCATCTTTTTGAGCAGGCCGTCGTCGAAGCTCTGGACGCCGACGGAGAGACGGTTGACGCCCGCCCGCTGGAGGACCGCCAGGCGGTCTTCGGTCAGGTGGTTCGGGTTGGTTTCGACCGACAGCTCCCGGATGGAAAAGCACTCCCGCACCAGGGCGATCGTCTCTTCCAACTCGTCGATCAGGACCGTCGGCGTCCCGCCGCCGATGTAGATTCCTCCGAAATCATAACCAAGGTTGCGGTAGAGGATCAGCTCCTTCCGGAGCGCCCGGAAATATTCACGGCAGAGCTCCTCTGCAAAGACGAAGCGGTTGAACGAGCAGTAGGGGCAGAGCCTCTCGCAGAAGGGAATGTGGAGGTAGAGGAGCCGGGGCCTCGGATCGCCGGGGGGAGCCACATGGGAAACGCCCCCGCCCTCGAAACGCATCGCCCGGGAAAATTCGCGCTTCGCCTTTTCTGCAATGAGGGAATAAATCAACGCGGATACTCTCGTAAAAAAGATGTTCCGAAAAAAGTCCCAACAGCCGCCGTTCCGGGATGGCAAACCCTTGACACCGTTCGCCTCAACAATCTAAGGCAGGTTGAAAGCTAACAGACATCCCCTGATTCTGCAAGGACCGAATTGGCGAACTCCTTGAAATGTCTGCCCGGTGGTGTTATACGACAAAACAAGAATCGTTCCTGGTGCGAACGATCGGGGCCGGCAGCCGGAATTCATCGGAAGAAAGGAAGTAAAAGATGGCCAGTCATAAAGTCCTGACCCTCTGGAATGAGGAGCAGCTCAACGGGGACGATGCCCGCATCCTCCGGTCCCCCTCCCGCGAGGCGCCGGTCCCCTTCGATCCGGAAACGACACAGGCCATCCGAACGCTGGCGGAGACATTCCTGGAGCGGGAAGATGCCGTGGGGCTCGCCGCCCCACAGATCGGCATCAGCAGGAGGATCATCGCCTTCCGGAGCCGGGGCTACGACGAAAAGGATTCCGCCCGGAAAAAGGAGGACTGCGAGATTCTCATCAACCCCCGGATCACCCAGAGACGGGGCGAGCCGGTCGTCATGGACGAGGGGTGTCTCTCCTGCCCGGAGATCCGCGTGGAGATCAGCCGGCATCCGGAGATCAAGGTCCGGGCCTATGATGCGGAAGGCCGGAAGGTCAGCAGACGCTATCTCGACTTCGCCGCCCGCGTCGTTCAGCATGAGATGGACCATATCGACGGGAAGCTGATCGTGGACTACGACGGGTCGGTCTTTATTCCCAAAAAGAGGCAGGATTTCTTCGAAAAGTTCTTTCAGGAGAAATAGAGGGGCGATCCCCGGTCTTTATGATTTTCTTTCCACGATGATGCAGACGCCCTGACCGCCGCCTCCGCAGAGTGTTTCCAGGCCGAACCGGTTGTTTCTTCTTTTCATTTCATTGATCAGGGTTATCAATCGCATGGTCCCCGTTGCGCCGATGGGATGCCCCAGCGAAATCCCCGAACCGTTCACATTCACCCTGGCATCCATCTCTTCGTCTCTGATTCCCGAAAGCCTGGCATCTGCAAGGGCCTGTACGGCGAAAGCTTCCTGAATTTCTATGAGATCGACCTGGTCAATGGCGATTCCGGCCTTCTGAAGGGCCTTATTAACGGATGCGGGCACCGCCGGATAGGTCAATGTCGGATCTGTTGCGGCAAAGGCACAGGATCGAAAATAGGCCAGGGGCGTTACACCGAGCTCTTTTGCCTTTCTTTCCGATGTCAGGACGATAGCTGCCGCGCCGTCATTTTCGGATGAAGAATTGCCCGCTGTACAGACGCCGTCCGGATAAACCGGACGAAGCTTGGCGAGTCTTTCCAGTGTCGTTTCCCTCCTGGGTCCCTCATCGGCAGCGAAAAAAACGGTTTCGCCCCCCTTTCCTATTCCGACGGGAACGGGAACGATCTCTTCGGCGAATTTTCCCGCATCCTGAGCCGCAATCGCCCTCCGGTGGCTCCGGCAGGCCCACTGGTCGGCCTCTTCGCGGGTGATATTTTCCTTTTTCGCCGCGGCCTCAGCCCATGACATCATCGAGCTGAGTTCACCGTACCTCTCTATCGGCTGGGACATGACCCTGGCGCGCTGAATTCTGTCATAGAGGGGAATCCCCCACGTCGCGAGCGCCCCATGGCCCCTCGGCATGAAGCCATATTTTTCATGTTTCTTGCCGCCGAGCCCCCATTTGATATCACCGGGTATGTAAAGCTCTGCCTGGCTCATACTTTCCATGCCGCCGGCAATGACAATATCCGCGTTTCCCGTCTGGATTTTAAGGGCGCCGTAAAAAATGGACTCCACACCGGAGCAGCAGCGCCGGTCAAGGACGACACCGGGCACGGTATCGGGCCAACCGGCATCAAGAACGGCCATACGGGCGCCATTGGCGCATTCCCCATTCTGGTAAGCGGTCCCCATGATCACATCTTCAACCATGTGGGGTTCAATATTTGCCCGCTTAGCCGCTTCCTTTAAAACGAGACTGCCCAGGCGGTATACAGGGATATCCTTCAGCGACCCGCCATAGCCGCCGATGGGGGTGCGCGCAAAACCGACAATAACGACGTTTTCCATCTCTTTTCACCTTTGTTTTTTACGGTTTCCCTCTCAAATCCGACAAGCCTGCTTCCTGAGAAATCGATATCCGTCCTGGGCGGCAACTTGTGTGATCCCTCCACCCATCAAATTTTCACGTTGAAGGAACGTATAACGCACTATGAAGAAATAATCAATAATTTGATGAGATTTTGCTCCCTATCGCTGTAACCTATGAAAGGAAAATAAAAGCAGGATTTGCGACTCCCACTCTCAAATCGGCTTGAGGCCTTAAAAGGGGACCGGAAAGGAACGAACGACAAGCCGCCGGCCCCTCTCTCTGAATCGCCCCCTATTTAGAAAAGCATACTGCAATTAAATCTCCTTGACAAACAAGGCTCGCCTTCGTATCCTTCCCCCACCGAAAAGCAAGTTCTTATCAATTAATTTCTGTTCTTTCATTGTTATCATGACGTTATAGAATCTTTTTCTTCACCAATGGGTGCATGAAATTCGTATATAACCCTTTGCAATAACGACGGAACTCTATTTTAGGTGGTGGATTAAGGAATAGCTATTCATGGGTCTTGCAATTGAGGAGAATTCCTGTGTACAAAGGTATCGATCACATTGCCCTGGCGGTTGAGGATATTGAAAAGGCGGCAGCCTTATACCGGGATGTTTTTCAGCTGGACCTCATCATGAGCCATTCCTATCCGGCAGACGGCGTTCATACCTACCTTGTGCTTTCACTGGGGCCAAAGAACGAATTAGAATTAATGGGCCCGCTGGGCGCCAAAGGCTTTCTGGCAAGTTATTTAAAAAAACACGGACAGGGCGTCCATCACCTGGCCCTGGAAGTAACGGACATAGATTTGGAAACACAAAAATTAGAGGAAAAAGGTGTCCGCATCGCTGGCACAACCCGGGAAAAGGGGATGGACTTCACCTTTTTACATCCGATTTCGACGCTTAAACTGGGCATGCAGCTCATGCAGAGAAACCCGCGGAAGCCGTCCCGCAATCCAATGATAAAGGGAATCGACCATGTTGCTGTCCGTGTAAGCAACGGGGAGTTCGGCAGGGATTTTTTCATCGACAAGTTGGGAGCAAAAAAAGCAGGGAGTGAAGGGGACGCAACACTCGATTGTTCACGCGACCGGTTTGTCATCGGAGAAGCCCATTTTCACACTCTGTACGACTTTCGGGGATCTTCTCCCTCAAAGGTGGTGGAGGGGCTGCATCATGTGGCGTTAAATGTGGAAGACCTCGAGGAAACCCTAAGGCATTTGAAGAAATTCCAGATTCACCCGATGGAAAACTGGTCGAATGAAATTTCTGTTTTTTTACCGGCTGAAAAGATGTCCGGATGTTTATGGCAACTCATACAGACAGAATCTTAGGGTTGGAGCATTGAGGAGAGGAAGCAGTGGATTTTAAGTACGGACCGGATTTAATCGTTTTTCAAGAGCGGGCCAGGTGCTTTATTCGAAAGCATATGGAACCGGAAATCGACTATTACGACCAAAAATCCCTGTTCCCCAGAGACACGTTCCAAAAGTTCGGATCAGAGGGCTTTCTCGGTGCAGCGGTTCCGAAACAATACGGGGGTCAAGGGCTTGGAACAATCGGTTACTGCTTGCTCTGCGAGGAACTGGGACGTCTTGGCGCTGGTGCGATTCATAACGGAATCTTTCAGACCCAGAAAATGATTTTGGAATACGGCACGGAAGCGCTGAAGCAACGATTTGTCCCCGGATTGTGTTCGGGAAGCATTCATGCGGCCACGGCGATTTCCGAACCGGACATGGGCTCCAGTTTTGCCCGGATGAAAACCATTGCCAAACGGGATGGGAATTTCTTTATACTCAGCGGAGTAAAGGCCCATATCAACGATGCCGCAGAAGCGGACCTGATCAACGTATTTGCCAAAACAGATCTTGGTCTTACTGTCTTTCTGGTGGAAAAAGGGTTGCCCGGCTTTAAAATAAAGGAGAAACTGGATCCCATGGGATTGAGATCCTCTCCGATTTACACTTTGGAATTCGACGACTGTCGCGTTCCCGATACCCATGTGGTGGGTGAAGAGGGGCGGGGATTGTCTGTATTCGTTGCAACGTTTAATTTCAGTCGGCTTGGTAATGCCAGCACATTCATCGGCATGGCCAGAGAGGCCCTGGAAAGGGCCATAAATTTTGCGAAAGAACGGGAGGTCGGTCCGGCAAGAGTGTCGGACTTTCAGGGGATCCGCTGGATGATAGCAGATCTGTATACAAAACTGGAAGCGGCCGTCCTGCTCCGGGATAAGGCCGCCCATACGGAAGAGACCGAAAGGGAGGTTTCCGCCCTTTCTTCCATGGCCAAATATTATGCAGGAGAAACTGCTGTTGAAACGGTGATGAGCGCCATCCGGATTGTCGGAAGCCACGGATGTTACCGGGATACCCCTTTTGAACGCCTTTTAAGGGATGTGAAAGCCCTGGAAATTGCCGGGGGCACCCCTGAAATCATGAAAAACATCATCGCAACCAGTATTCTGGGAAAACCAGGGAAAGCATAGGGTATCATGGAATTCAAGGAAATCACTTATAAAGAAAAAGCGCCGGTCGCCATTATCACTCTAAATCGCCCGGAGAAACGAAACGTGCTCTCCATCGAAATGATCGAAAGCATGATTCAAGCGTTACATTGCGCCCTCGAGAACGATGACATCAAAGCCGTTGTCATTACCGGAGCCGGCAGTGCCTTCTGCGCAGGGGGAGACATCCAGGAAATGATTCGGGCAGAACTCAGATCCTGGGGGTTGAAGAAATACCTATGGGAACATCTTCAAAAAATCCCGATGCTGATGGCAGATATGGACAAGTTGCTGGTCGCTGCGGTGAACGGACCGGCTGCCGGTGGAGGATTTGATCTCGCCTTAGCCTGCGATGTAAGAACCGCCAGCTCGAACGCCATGTTTATCTCGTCCTATGTCCGGCTGGGGCTGGCCCCAGGGTTTGGCGGATGTTTTTTCCTGCCGCGCATCATCGGACTTGGACAGGCCCTTGAAATTCTGCTTTCGGGCAGGGAAGTGCCGGCAGAAGAGGCGCTTCGCCTGGGCCTGGTAAACCAATTGTTTCCGGAAGAAACACTGATTGACGATACGATATCGTGGGTTTTAAAGATAGTCCAATGGCCTATGCCGGCGCTGAAAGTGATCAAACGGGGAACTTACCAGGGTCTTACGTCGGATCTGAAGACCCATCTGGACTATCTTTCTTCCCAGGATGCACTCCTGTCCCTGACAGAGGAACATTTGAATATACTGGATCGATTCCATAAAAAGTAATGTTCGTCCGGCATGCTGCCGATAAAATCTCATTGACAAACAAGGCCCGCCTTCGTATTCTTCCCCCAAAGAAAAGCAAGTTCTTATCAATAATAATGCCTGCGAGAGGACGTCTGACGGGGCGTTTCATGGGGGGCAGGGTCAGCCTCCTCGGGATTGACGGGGCACGGGGCGGGAGGGAAGAGACAGATGTTTGATGAATCGAAATGCAAGCGGTGTGGGGAGTGTTTCGTTCGGTGCCACTACGTGGAGTACGACCAGGATCGAGCGGTGAAAGAAATGGAGGCTCTTATCGCCGGCGAGCCGACCGAAATCGTGTCCCTGTGCGCCACGTGCATCGCCTGCAACACCTACTGCCCCCAGGATGCCCATCCTTTTGATCTGATTCTTCAGAGGCAAGAAGAAACCAAGGCGGTTCAATCCCCAAAAGGATTAGCCCTGGCCCAAGAATGGAGGGACTCGCCAAGTGAAATCGTACGTGGGGAGCCCGGCCGGCCTGTGATCTCCCTCTGCGTCGTGGATCCGTTGATACCCCGCATGTTTGAGGGCCGAGTTTACCAGGGCATGACCTTTCTCAAAGGCGGCGACTATTTCTGCCATGTGGGCTACTGCCACATGGGCCTCCAGTCCCCCATCGAACCCGGTGTGCGGCAATTGGTGGAGAATCTTGCCCGGGTAGGAACTGAGGAGATCGTGTTTTTTCATGATGAGTGCTTTGCGGCGGTGAAAAGCGTGGCCCCTGCCTACGGAATCAACGTCCCCTTTCGGCCTGTGCACATCATTACTTACCTCCGCGACTACGTCCGGGACCACCGGGAAGAGGTCCGTCGCCTTGATCTCAGAGCCGCCTATCAGCAGCCGTGCTCTTCCCGGTATTCCATGGAGAAAGATCCCATTCTCGACGAACTTTTTGAACTCATCGGTGTGGAAAGGGTGGCGCGAAAGTACGATCGCCAGGAGGCGTTGTGCTGCGATGCCCCCCTGGTGGGGTTTGGCCAAAGAGAGAGGGCTATCGAATCTTCGGCGCGCAATATAGAGGACGCCAAGGCTCATGGGGCTGAGCTCATGGTGTTCCTGTGCCCCATGTGCACCCTGCGCCTGCGTCGCCCCGCCCGCGAGGCGGGTCTCCGCCCCATCCACCTGAGCAATCTGGTACGGCTGGCCTTGGGCGAACAACTTCCGCCGGAAACGACATGAAGACATGAGGGGGAAATCGCCCGGTAACATGGGAAGCCACCAGCCTCCACTCGGACCCAACAGGAATTTACTTCATTTTCGAGGCAAGGATCACTCCAACTTTATGGAGTCTTTTGTTTTCTGCTTTCTTTTGCTCTCCTTTTCATCGTATTCTTTCATGCAGCTGCTATCTTTCCCCTGGAGGAGTGAACATTCCAGATACTGGGCAATTTCCACAACGCAGCCCCGGATCGCCTTAGCGGTGGGAGTTTTGGCCTTTTCGCCGAAATTTCCGGAGAAGAAGCTCAGATTCAGGCCCAGCCGCAGGCCGGAGGATTCGGATGTGGCTTCGACGGTTCTCACGTCGGCGATTTCCCCGGTGTTCGTATCCATTACCTTCAGGTCGACGGCCATATAGGCACTGCCCTTGTTGCCTCCGACGGAAACTCCCAATAAGGAAAACCCTGCGTCTTTGCCGCCTGTGTTCTCTTCAAATGAGGTAACTGTCGCTGAGATGAGGTACCTGGCGCCGGTAAGTTTGCCGATTTCCGGGGCCGTCTCTTTCCGGACGAGGCCGGAAGCGCCCAGCTTCTGTTCGCTGACGACGGCGTCAAGCTCCTTTCGTTCGAGGATGGAAAACGATTTCGTGCTGGCCAGTTCCGCGATCAGCATATCCTGCAGTTCTCCGCCCATGCCACCGTGCCACCAGCCGGCATGGGTGTTGTTCGTGAACCGCAGCACGCCAATCCTGGGTTTTTCGGCGGCCAGACTGCTGGAAATTACAACAAAGGTGAATAAAAATAAGATCAGCGCCATCATTTGTTTTTTCATGAGCCATTCCTCCCAAATGTTCTTACAGAATCGTTACGTGTTCAATCTTCTCATTCCCTCTTCCGGCGTTCTGCCATGGGATTTAGCCTGCACTCTCAAGGGTTTCAACTGTCCGGAAAGCCGATCCGTCCTCACGCAGGAACGGGCAGGAACGAGATCTTTCTACATTCCTTTCCGGAGAAACGCAATAAAAAATAAGAATGAGCCGGTGAGAGTGAGGCATCGGATAAGTTTGCAGCTTTTTCCCTGGATTTGGAAGTAAATTTTATTGACACACATGCACCTCTTTCCTATACTCAAACCACAAAAAGGCAATTTCATATCAAAAATCATGTCGGCAGGAGTACCCCATGAAATACGTACGTACGGTTGATTTTTGCGGCCATCGACAATAGCGGCGCCGACGAGCGCTTGACCCAGAATCTGTTCGATCGCACCTCGGGCGCCAGGACCTGCACGATCAATTGCATCACGACACCCCTGCCTGACCCCGACGTTCCCTTCGCCAAGTCGGTCTAACGTATGGCAGAGACGTTCAAAGCGTGAGCCTGAAAGAAAGGAGAGACACCATGGAGGGCGGCGATCTGAAAAAGTACTGTGATGAAGCGCTGGAGAAAGGGGCAACGCATGCGAAACTAATTTTTCCAGGCAGCGTCATCACCGCACCGTGGGTGAGACTGAAGTGTCAATACGGCTGCCCGTTCGGCTATAACAAATGCTACTGCTGTCCCCCTAATTCGCCGACGCCGGAGGAGACCAGAAAGGTCCTCGACGCCTACCGTCGCGCCGTTTTGTTCCATATGGAAGCCCCCCGCACACCGGAGCGGGGCGCCCGTTTCAAGGAATTCTTCGAGATGCTCCTGAAAATGGAAGGCGATCTTTTCAAGGAGGGGTATTACAAGGCCTTCGTCTATCTGGCGGGGCCCTGCACCCTGTGCAAGGAGTGCAACCGGATCAAGGAAAGCCCCTGCAACTTTCCGGAGAAGGCCAGACCTTCCATGGAAGGCGCGGGCATCGACGTGTTTGAGACGGCAAGGAGCCACGGTTTCTTCCTGCAGACGCTCCGTGAAAAAAGAGAGACACAGAACATTTATTGTCTGATGTTAGTGGACTGAGCCAAGCACCCTTTTCCCCTCCTTCATCACCTCGATGAAAGCATCGATCCGGGTCTCGATCTGGCTCTCGGAGAAGCTCCGCTCATCGACCATGTCCGCCTCGATCATGACCGTCGGGATCCTCTTCTTTTCCCGGATGATCCGCTGGATGTCGCACTGTCCGAAGGAGTATGGTTTGCAGCTCCGGTTGGAGTGCATGACGATGCCGTCCACTTCGTACTTGTCGGCCATCGCCATCACCTCCCGGTCCATCTCGTCTACGCCGATGTTGAGGTAGATCCGGCTGTAGCCTTCGGCCATCGTCTCCAGAAAGTTGCAGCAGACGAGCATGTCGGGCCGGGGAAGGCCGCCGATCGGCCCGCCGTTGATCGGCGCGCAGGCGATATCGGCCCGGGCATAGGAACACAGGTCGCTCGAGTACCCCATCGCCTCGATTTTCTCGCAGAGATCGACCCCCATCTTGCTCGCCCCGTGGTTCTCCGGATAGACAGGGATCACATCCATCGCGATCAGGGGCTCCACCGGCCCGCCGCTCGTGATCCAGGCGACCTTCTTCCCCGTCTGCTCCGCAGCAACCATCCGCTTGTAAAACGGGTAAACCGGCATTATACTGTTCCCTAACCGGATACCCGGAAGTGATCATCAGGGAAACAGTGCGTTTCCCCTTACGATGGTATGAATTTCTTGCAGACATCCGGACCGATGAAAGGCGCTGTATCAGTGCAGGCATCACCGGAAAACCAGGAGGAGGTTATCATGAAAGTATTCAGAATGTTGGTCGCGGTTTCCATGATGATCTTGCTTGCCGCAACCATCGGGGCGGCGGGAGATTTTGACTGGATCAGGGATTTCAACATCCGGGCGGAAGCCGATCCCTCAGGTTTCAAGGTAAGGCTTGCAACCCGCTTCCAGATCGGCGACATACAGATCAATACCGTGCTGAGCAATGTGGAAAAACCGGCGGACGCCTACATGGTTTTTCGGCTCGGAGAAATGTCGAGACAGCCGGCGGAACGGGTGATGGATGAATACAAATCCGGCAAGGGCAAAGGCTGGGGCGTCATTGCGAAGAGTCTGGGCATCAAACCCGGATCAAAAGAGTTCCATTCACTGAAAAGAGGACAGGATTTTTACGACGTTTCGGATAAGGGCAAGGGGAAGGGGAAATCGAAAGGAAAGGGCAAGAAAAATTAAGCGCTTAAGGCTGTAGGAATGGGCGTTTTCATCCTCTGGTCGGCGGTTGCGTGAACCCGTCGCCGGCTTCGCGGTCGTCACCTTCGACTGCCGCAGCGTCGGCAGGTCTTTGAATGCCGGCCCCGATTTTTTCGTGTCTACCCCTTACCGGCTTTTTGAACAAATATCAAGGACCGGCTGTTCGGGAACGCCCCAGCCTGCTGGAAATACGTATATCTGCCTATTATCCACAAATCTCTAAGCCCGACGAAAATGCATGATTTCGAATGGTTATCATTAATGTTATTTCCCCGATCATTATGATATGATGACCTGCAATGTGCGGGGCTGGGGCCAACGGATACATGGTTGAAATATTATGGCGCCGCCGGAAAACCAGGCAGTAAACAGAGAAAATAAATGTCAACCTGCGGTATCTGGAGAAACCGGTCTATTCGACTCAAAGCGGTAAGTAAATCTTGCGTCGAAAGAAGCTGTTGCCGGTCGCGGCTGTTTTACGTCTGTACGATTCAGGAGCAATTATGAAAACAAGAATTGTGCCTCTATTTGTGATGGCGCTGTTCGCTTGGACCATGGCCAGCGCACAGGAAACGGTGTTAAAAACCGACAGACAAACCTACGCTCCAAAAGATCAAATTATCGTGGAGTTCTCCGGCCTGCCTGGTAATCAGACGGATTGGATCACGGTCGTTGATGCTTCATGGGATGACACCGCTTACGGCGGGCAGTGGTCTTATACTAAGGGACAACGCAGCGGCGCGATGAAGTTTATCGCCGGCGATCCCGGCAGCTATGAGGTGCGGCTCTATTTCAATGATCCGAAGAGAGGAAAAATCGTGCATGCGCGTGCGGCGTTCACGGTGGGCGGCAGCATGCCGGGCCTGATGTCCAATAATCGTACCGCGTCAACCACTTCAAGCGTTCAGAGTAACGGCATGCTGGCTGCGGGCAAGCCGCCGCTGACGCAAGAGATGGTGAACCAGCTCAGAGCCTTTTTTGAGTGGGCCCTCGATATCAGCTTAACGCCCACCCAGCAAAGTCAGCTTAAGAACGCCCTGGTCAATGTCTGGAAAAAGAATGATAGGGGGGAGATTGAAAGCACCATTACTACCGTGCAGATGCAGGCACAACTTGCTCAGTCGACTCCCGACGCGCGCACGCGCGCACGAAACCAAGTTCAGGCTGCGCTGCTAAAGAGCCTGCACGCAGATTCCAATGATGCCATCAGCCGCATGTTGCTGACAGCGTATGAATCAGCGCATGGGCAAGCAGCAACCTTGACTGACCAACCGACCAGTAGTCCGCCGGAAAGCAATCAACCAAGAATTAGCGCTGGGGGTCTTTCAGGCGTCTGGATGGGATTCAAGCAACTGCAATTGCTTGGGAACTACGCGCCCGACGCCCGGTGGATGGCATTCTTCGATGACGGGCAGGCGCTCGATAACATTCCCCGCGCCGGCCTGGAAGGCTTCGACCGCAACGCGAGCAAGGCGAACGGAGCCGAGAGGCCATACTGGGGGACATACAGCTATCGCGACGGTGCCGGCGTATTCAAGAAGCTCAATGGCGGTCTCGATACGCGCATCAAACTTGAGAAGCCCGGACAGATCAAGCTCGACGATTTCTATAGCTACTACCGGTGCCCCGATGTCGGCGGATTGCGCCTGGAGGGAGCATGGGCCGGCTATGGCGACCCAGACGACCCGCGCTGGCGCAGCGTACCGATCGGCCAACGCCAGGTGTTCCGCTTCGGCAGCGACGGCCGCTTCAGCGACGAGGGTGTGTTCGCGACGCTGCTGACGGCCGAAGGCGGCAGCTCCGCGAACGGCCCCGGTTCAGGCACGTATGAGATCAGGAGTTTCTCACTGATTCTGCATTACGCGGATGGCCGGCTGAAGAAGGTCGCCATCACGGGCCTCCTGAGCGCGAATCCGGCAACGCAAAACAGCATCCTCTTCATCGGCCGAGCGCGGTTCAACAAGATGAAGTAGCGGGGTGGCCACCTTACGGTTGAGCGATCCTATTTCGGGCCGTTTCGCCCTTCTCTTGGTCATTTTCCGGCACAATTCAGACAGACCTTTTCTGTACGCTCATGATACATACGGGGTCATGAGTGGATGCAGTCATCCCAGGAATATTCAGGGTCTCGATAGAGGTGATCGTCATTTATTGGCAGTTGAGAAACAGCATCCATGACGTAATCGGCAGCCGGCGGGGCGTGAGTTTTCGGCGGCGGCCTTGACCTGACGAGCCACTTTTTTTATTGGAGAGATCTTACTTCAATATCACCAGCGCATCGACCGCGACGGGTTTGCTTCCCTGAATGATCAGAGGATTGACATCGATCGCCTCGATTTCCTCGCGCTCCATACCGATCCTGCCCACCGCCATGAGACATTGAATCAGCGAATCGGCGTCCACCGCCGGCATGCCCCGGACAGCATCGAGGATTTTGTTTCCCTTGATCTCCCTCATCATTTCCGCGGCATCCGCTTCACTCAGCGGCGCCGGTCGAAACGTGACATCGCCGAGGATCTCGGTAAATATCCCTCCCAGACCGAACATCACGCAAGGCCCGAATTGAGGATCGCGGATCATCCCCATCACCAGTTCCCGCCCCCCTTTGATCATCTCTTGGACCAGAAATCCTCCCCCCTTTGCGGCAGAAGACCCGCTGATCTTTTGAAACGCGAGCTCCAGGTCAGCCTCATTACGCAGGTCCACCGCAACCAGCCCGCTTTCTGTTTTATGGCTCACTTCCGGAGAACACGCTTTCAACACCACCGGATATCCGATGCTTTCTGCGGCCTTTTTCACCTCTTCTAAATTCTGCGCGAGGATTCCCTTAGCCGTAGGGATGCCAAAACCCGCTAAAAGCCTGGCGCTTTCAAATTCAGACAGGGTTTTACTGCCCTGCCCCAGGGCCGAGTTACCGTCTGTTTCAGTCATCGTGAATCCATCTCCTTTAAGGACGATCCATATATTTCCGGCACTGTGCCAAAACGGAAAGAACCTCCAACGGCTCCTCGATCATCGGAAAAGTCGGCACCCCCCGGGGTTCCAGAAACGCCTTGGCCGCATCCATATGCTTTTTCTCCGCGCTGAAGGTGACATAGATTGGTTTCTCGGGATATTTCCGGGCGAGATCGACGACAAACTGCAGGTCGGGAACACCGGTCTCATCCGTGATCATCATGATAGGAACTACGGCATCAATATGCGGATCCTTCAAAACCGCTTCCATCCCCTCCCGGTACCCGAATTCGATCCCGTTCACCATGGCCGACGCCCAGATGTCCACGGGATTGCGCATGCGTATGTACGGCGGACTGATCTCCTGCAGACGCCGGCGGCTGGATTCCTCCAGTGCCGGCACTTCCAGGTTCCAGTACTTCTGGCACATATCGGTCATGGCTACGAGCATGGCGCCCGAAGGCGCCAGGAAACTCACGCGGTTTCCCCGGGGGAGCGGCATGGCGGAAAGGGCCTTCGCCGCAAGGATCAGAAGGGAGTACTTGTAAATCCTTGTAATACCTGCCTGTTTCAACGCCCCGTCGATGATGCGATCATCGGAGGCCAGCGCAGCGGTGTGCGCCCCCGCGGCGTGCGAACCGCCGTCGGTGCTTCCCCCTTTCAGCAGAATGATCGGTTTACGTCGGGTCGTCTCCCGGGCGATTTCGAGAAAACGCTTCGGACTTTTAAAGCTCTCCAGATATACGAAAATAGCCTTTGTCTCCGGATCGGATGCATAATATTCGAGGACATCGCTCTCATCGACGTCGACCTTGTTGCCGATGCCGACCACCCGCGCCACGCCGAAGTTTTCTCCCGTTGTAATGTAACGCATGGTGTGCGTAGCAAAGTTGCCGGTCTGGGCGATATAGGAAATATTGCCCCGGGGGATCCAGCCCAAGGGGAAAAAACTCGACGTAAAATTATGCGGGGTTGAAGTCATCCCGGAGGTATTCGGCCCGATCACCCTTACGCCGGTCTCCTTCACGGCTTTTTCAAGTTCCGCCTGCAGGAGCTGCCCCTCCTCGTCCACTTCGGAAAATCCCCCGGCCGCAAGAACGATGGCGTTGATTCCCCTGGCCGCACATTCTCTGATCGCCTGTGAATTAAGCTTTGCAGGAAGAATGATCACTGCCATGTCAATCCCCTCGGGAAGATCGCCGATGGAACTATAGACCTTCTTCCCCATGATGTCGCCGCCCTTGGGATTGACGAGGTAAAGTTCTCCTGAATAATTGTTTGCCATGATATTCAGAAGAATATCATTGCCCGATTTATGGCGGACCGAAGTCGCTCCAATCACCGCAACGCTGCGAGGTTCAAAAAATGAATCGAGCTTTCGGGCCACATTGTCTCCTTGCGCAGTCATTTTCAGTTCATTCGTAAAAAAGTTGAAGCAGGTCAAGTTGCATAGGGGTTAAAAAATGCACATCGGATTTAAGCCGGCGTTGGTAAAACTAAGATTGCGAACAAAAACCTTACAGAGGATGCAAAAATCGATGCTCCCGGATACTATCATAGAGCTTCCGGATATTCAAAATTATGGCACACTAAGAACTTGTTTTCTATGGGAGAAGGATACGAAGGCGGGCCTTGTTTGTCAAGGAGATTTTATCGCAGCATGTTGTGTCGAAATAGGGAGCGATTCAGGAAGGGGAGATATCGGCAATAACCCCTGGTCCAGATAGATCTCTGATGATTTTCCTGAAAGGCATCTGGGTCTATGTCAGCTCCACGCTGGCGGGGTTCTTCATGTTCGCCACGCTGCCGCTGGGGCTAGTCACGGCGCAGAAGTTGGCGCCCCGCGGCAAGTCCATGGTATCGAGCCTCATGATGGGCCTCGCGGTGGGGACGGGCGGCATGATGACGCCTTTTGTCGGGAGCTTGGCCGACCTCTTCTCCATCCGGACGGTCCTCTATGGCCTGGCCTTTATCCCTTTCGCGAGTATCGTTATCATCTACTTCTTCCCCGAGAAGAAGCTCCGGGAGCAGCCCCTCGTCGGGTAACATCGCTGATCTCGCCATAAAACTGGGCAGGTTTAAAATTCTGAGGGGGATGCTCCTCGAAAAAAGATTCAGCATTCCGGCAAAATACTTTTCCCAAAGTGCGCATTGCATTTTTGTGTAATCGTGTGATAATATAACAATGTCAAGTCCTGTGAAAAGGCAAATTATTTCCGATCCGAAGCAACCGAGTACAGTTGCCGGAAGGGTGCCAAAAGGAGCAGGAAGGTGACTGAAAGTCAGTTCTCCGCCCACAGGGCTGACTTCCCGGGAGGGGAAGATGTTTGTCGATACCGCGTTCCTCAGCTCTGCCTGCAAAGAGGCGGCTTGCAGGATGCGCTCCCGTTCAGGAGAACAGCTTCCATTATGACTTCATCGATTTGGCGTCCTTCAAGGGTCGGAACTCCCGGGGGGAAAGAACTCAGCATCCACAATTACGAAGAGCTTGCCGCACTGCATGCCATCGCCCGCATCCTGGCCCAGCCGCAGGATCTGCGGGAGCAGCTCGAACAGGCCCTCCAGGAGATGAGCGACCGACTGGGGATGCAGAGGGGGATGATCTCCCTTCTGGATCGCGGGACGGGAGAGGCCTTGCTCGATGTGGCGCATGGCGTCAATATCCAGGGGCTGGACGTGATCTACAAGCCCGGCGAGGGGATTACCGGCAAGGTGGCTCAGACCGGCCGTCCGATGGCCTGCGCGAACCTCGGGAAAGAGGCGCATTTCCTCGACCGTACCGGCGCCCGCCGCTCCTTGAACCGGTCGGAACTTACCTTCCTCTGCGTGCCGATCATTTACGACGACCGCGTGGTCGGGGTGCTGTCGGCGGACAAGGTAGCCCGCCAGGTGGAGAATCTGGATCGCGAACTGGCCCTGCTCTCCTCGGTTGCCGAGCTTTTGGCAAAGGCGGTCCACAGCCGCGCCCTCGAGGAGGAGAACCGGCGCCTCCGCCGGATCGTCGGCCGCTCCCAGAGGTCTTCGATGGATATCATCGGCAATTCCAAAGTGATGCAGGATATCTTCGGCCTCGTGGCCCAAGTGGCCGATTCCAACACGACAGTCTTGGTCCACGGGGAGACGGGGACGGGCAAGGAGCTGATCGCCCGGGCGATCCACCGGAACAGCCCCCGCCTCAGGGGGCCTCTCGTCCAGGTCAACTGCGCGGCCATCCCCGATACCCTGATCGAGAGCGAACTCTTCGGGCACGAGCGCGGGGCCTTCACCGGCGCCCACCAACGGCGACGCGGTCGTTTTGAGGAGGCGCACGGGGGAACGATCTTTTTAGACGAGGTGGGGGAGCTCTCCGCCGCGGCGCAGGTCAAGCTGCTCCGCGTCCTTCAGGAAAAGCAGTTTCAGCCTCTCGGCGCCGCCCGGGTGGTCCGCGTCGATGTACGGATCATCGCCGCGACCAACCGGAATCTCGAACAGGATCTCGCCATCGGACGGTTCCGCGCCGACCTCTTCTACCGCCTCAACGTTTTCCCCCTCTTCCTGCCGCCCCTGCGCGACCGGGGGAGCGACATCATCCTCTTAGCCGACCACTTTGTGCTTAAATACGCGAGGGAGATGGGGAAGCCGGTCGAGAAGATTTCGCCGGCGGTGTCGGACATCCTCCTGACCTATCGCTGGCCGGGGAATGTACGGGAACTGGAGAACTGCATAGAACGAGCGGTTCTCCTCGCTGCGGGGGATACGGTGGAGACGGTGCATCTGCCCCCTTCCCTCCAGGCTCTGGCCAGAAACGAGGAGCGAAAAGTGCGAGGCAAGCTGAACTCCGTCGTCGAAGCTCAGGAAAGGGCGCTGATCATGGAGGCCATGAAGGAGACCCGGGGCAACCAGACCCGGGCGGCGAAGCTCCTCGGGACGACGAAACGGATCATCCAGTACCGGATTCAAAAACTGGGCATCGATGTCCGTCAGTTCCGCGTGAAATAATCGGATGCCTCGCACTTCTTGCCGACGGAAGGCTGAAAAGAAAAACTGTTTGGTGGGCGCCACGCCGCGTTACATATTTGTCCTTTATTCATATCGGCAAACAATTTTGTTTCATGCGCCAAGAACATTTTCGCCTCTGCCGGGAGCGGAAATGGATGCATCCCGTATTCATAGCGCACAATCCAGGCCGTGATCACCGTTATGTTATATCCGGAAAGTGGCATGGTTTAAGCATTAATAACTGGGCTTTTATTCAGGAAAATGCCAAAGACCCGACAAACAGAAAGGATGGATGGTTATGTGCAGATTATTTGCCATCACGAGCAAAGATCCCCTCTCCCCGATGGTCGCGATCCGCGCCCTTGACGTCATGAAGGAGGGGCACGACGGTTCCGGTGTGGGGCTTTTCATGACCGATCTCGGCGGGGATTTCGAACAGTTCCGGGGCGGACCGATCCTCTCCGGGATCTTCTCCAACACGGGGATCAAGGCCCTCGACCGGTACATGATGGATATGGATTTCATGACGAAATACAAGCTCTCTTTCCGGCCGACGAAGATCCCCCCTGCGGGGACACCCCGGCGGGACAACTATCTGATCCGCGTCTACGAATATCCGTCCGGCTGGGAGAACCTGCCCGAGGAGGAGATCCAGCGCCGCCTGATGCAGTGCCGTCTCCAGCTCAGGGAGATGGGGGAGAAGGATGAATCGATGATGGTCTTCAGTTTCTGGCCGGATGTGATCATGATCAAGGAGGTCGGCGATCCGACGGCCGTGGCGGCCTACCTGGGGCTCAACCGCAAGGAACTCCAGGCGCGGACGATCCTGGCCCAGGGCAGGCAGAATACCAACTACGCGATCAACATCTACGCCTGCCATCCCTTCTTCATCCAAGGGATGGCCACCATGACCAACGGCGAGAACACGGCCTTCGTGCCGATCCGGGAGTTTCTCATGTCGCGCAACGAACCGGGATATTCAGGCTATCAGTCGGATTCCGAGGTATTTACCCATATCCTCCATTACACGCTTCGGCGCCTGCACCTCGATCTCGAGACGTACAAGCACATCATCACGCCGCTCAAGGACGAGGAACTCCTCAACCATCCGAACGGTCCCTGGCTTAGGCTGCTCAAACAGAGCTGCCGGCCGCTCATCATCGACGGGCCGAACTGCGTCATGGGCTGCCTGCCCGACAAGACCCTCTTCATGGTGCAGGACAGCAAGAAGCTCCGCCCCGGCGTGGTGGGCGGCAATCCGGGGATGTTCGCCTTCTCCTCCGAGATGTGCGGGCTGGACGCCGCGATCCCGGCACGCGACAAGAGCCGGGATTTTCAACCGATGAAATATGATACGGTCTTTGTCGGACCGGAACGTCAGGAGGTGGGGCAATGGAGCCAGATGGACAGCTTAAGCCGTCTTCACTGAGCACGACGGATCTCCCCTGGCAGATCCTCTGGAGCAAGAAGAAGTGCTGCCTCTGCGGCCGCTGTACGGCGGTCTGCCCCGTGCAGGCGATCGAGCTCGGCGTCCACCGGAAAAGGGTCCTGCAGATCACCTTGGGGCTCGCGGAAAAACCGGGGAATGTCTTCAGCGTCTACCACGGCATCCGCCAGCGGACGGACGTCGCCCACGCCTGTATCGGCTGCGGGATGTGCGACATGGTCTGCCCCAACCATGCAATCGTACCGATGCACAACGACGAACCGGACAAGCTTCGCTTCCACATCAACCAGGGAGGCGTCCCGCGGCGGCGCGGGGGACGGCGGAATGCGCGCGAAAGCCTCCTGGACGAAATCAAGTTCGTCCGCATCTCCATGCTGACCGACCCCGCTCTGGACGCCGGACGCCATGAATTCGAGCTCAGGACCCTCCTGGGACGGATCCTCCCGCCCGAGGAGGCCCTCCGGGTCAGCCGGGAAGGGGGCTGGATGCCCCCGGTCCGTGAGATTTACCCGCTGATCCTGGGCGGCATGTCCTTCGGGGCGCTCTCCCCCACGATGTGGGAGGGGCTCCAGATGGGGGTGGCCTACCTGAACGAGGAGATGAATATCCCGATCCGTTTCTGCACCGGCGAGGGCGGTTGCCCCCCCCGGCTCCTCCGGTCGCGGTTCCTCAAGTACATTATCCTCCAGATCGCGAGCGGCTACTTCGGGTGGGATGAGATCATTCACGCCCTGCCTGAAATGAAGGAGGATCCCTGCGCCATCGAGATCAAGTACGGTCAGGGGGCGAAGCCCGGCGACGGCGGGCTCCTGATGTGGTACAAGGTCAACAAACTGATTGCCGCGATCCGCGGCGTACCCGCGGGGGTCAACCTTCCCAGCCCGCCCACCCACCAGACGAAGTACTCCATCGAGGAGGCGGTCGCCAAGATGATCCAGTCCATGTCGATGGCCTGGGGCTTCCGGGTGCCGGTCTATCCCAAGATCTCCGCGACGTCGACGGCGTTGGCGGTCCTTAACAACCTGACGCGAAACCCCTATGCGGCGGCCCTGGCGATGGACGGCGAGGACGGCGGCACCGGGGCGGCCTACAACGTCTCGATGAACCATATGGGCCACCCCATTGCGAGCATCGTCCGCGACGCCTATCTAAACCTCGTGAAGATCGGCAAGCAGAATGAGGTCCCGATCTTCGCCGGCGGCGGCATTGGGAAGAACGGGAACCTCGCGGCCAACTCGGCCGCCCTGATCATGCTGGGGGCGAGCGGGGTCCAGGTGGGAAAATACATCATGCAGGCGACGGCCGGCTGTCTCGGCTCCGAGAGGGATCGCTGCAATATATGCAACATCGGCCTCTGCCCGAAGGGGATCACCTCCCAGGATCCGCGCATTTACCGGCGGCTCGATCCGGAAAAGGTGGCCGAACGCCTCGTCGAGGTGGTCGTCAGTTTCGACACGGAATTGAAGAAGATCATGGCGCCCCTCGGACGTTCCACCTCGCTTCCGATCGGGATGTCCGACGCGATCGGGATCGCCAATAAGGATGCGGCGGAACGCCTTGGGATCCGTCACGTTCTGTAAGGGATAGAAGGAGAAGTAATGTCACAGAAACCAACCATCATCATCCCCGGTATGGAAAAGGGGGCCCGGGTGGATTCACGCCTCTTCGAGGAGCGCATCCAGAAGGCAGTCAGCGAAGGCCACCGGCAAATCGAGATCATCGCCCAGGGTCAGCACGGGATCGGCGGACGCCTCTGGCGGGCGGGCAATGACCCCCTCTGCATCCGGATCCTGGGGACGTCCGGGCAGCGTGTCGGGGCAATGGGTTTCCCCAATACAATAATCGATGTGGTAGGTCCCGCTTCCGACGATGTAGGCTGGCTCAACGCCGGTTCCCGGATCACCGTCCGCGGCAACGCAACAAATGGTGTAGCAAACGCGATGGCCCAAGGGAAGATCTATATCGCCGGGGACATCGGGGCGCGGGGGATGACGATGACGAAACACAACCCCCGCTTCGACCCCCCGGAGCTCTGGGTTCTGGGCAGCGTTGGCGATTCCTTTGCCGAGTTCATGGCCGGCGGCATTGCGGTGATCTGCGGCGTGGGTAAAGACTGGTCTGACAACGTTCTGGGCTACCGCCCCTGCGTCGGAATGGTCGGGGGGAAGATCTTCTTCCGCGGTCCCCACCAGGATTACAGTGAGCATGATGCCCGTCTGACGGTACCGGACGATGAGGAATGGCAATGGCTGACCGGGCACATGGAGAATTTTATAGAGGAGGTCGGCCGGGCCGCTCTCCTCACCGAACTGACGGCCGACCGGGGCGCCTGGAAGCTCCTCGTGGCCCGAAAACCCTATGAGAAGACCGGCGGAAAGCTTTGGAACCTCCATCGCTTCCGCGAGGAGCTCTGGGACCGGGAACTGGGAAAGGGCGGGATGATCGGGGATCTGACCGATAAGGATAGAAGCCCCGTCGAGCTGATCGCGACGGGCGATCTTCGCCGCTTCATCCCGCTGTGGGAAAACGAGAAGTATCTTCCTCCCTGCCAGGCCCACTGCCCGACGGGGATCCCCGTCCAGAAGCGGTGGGAGCTGATCCGCAAGGGAAAGATGCAGGAAGCCGTAGACCTGGCGCTCTCCTACACCCCCTTTCCCGCCGCGATCTGCGGCTACCTGTGTCCCAATCTCTGCATGCAGAACTGCACCCGTCAAAAGGGAGATCTTCCGGCAGTCGATGTGACTCTCCTCGGCAAGGCCAGCCTCCAGGCGGCCGTTCCGGTCCCGGCGCCGGCCACCGGCCGCAAGATCGCCGTCATCGGCGGCGGCGCGGCGGGTCTGTCCGTGGCCTGGCAGCTCCATATGAAGGGGCATGAACCTGTCATCCACGAGATGCGCAGGCAACTTGGCGGAAAGATCACGGAAACGATCCCCCGGAGCCGGATACCCGACGAGGTGGTGGACCATGAACTGAAGCGCCTGGAGGAGGAGATCCCCCATAAACACCTGAAGCATCCCCTCACCGGAGAGGAATTCCGGAAGTTGTATGAAAAATATGACGTTGTCGTAATTGCCACGGGTGCGCGGAAGCCGCGGATCATCCCTGTCCCCGGCCACGAGCGGGTCGCCGCCGCCCTCGATTTTCTCCACGAAAGCAGGCTCGACCGGGCGAAGGTGGGTAAGAACGTCGTCATCATCGGGGCGGGGAATGTCGGCTGTGATGCCGCCGCGGAGGCGTCGCGTCTGGGAGCGCAGTCCGTCACGCTGATCGACATCCAGGCGCCGGCCTCCTTCGGTGTGGAGCGGAAGCATGCGGAGGCCGCCGGGGCGAAGTTCCTCTGGCCCCGTTTTACGAAAACCATTACGGAAACGGCCGTGGAGCTGACGGACGGTACGGTCCTGCCTGCGGATACGGTGATCATGGCCGTCGGCGATCAGCCCGATCTGATCTTCCTCCCGGAGGAGATCAAAACCGAAAAGGGATTTGTCGTCGTCAATGAAAAGTTTCAGACAAGTGACCCGAAGGTTTTCGCCATCGGCGATGCCGTCCGCCTCGGACTCCTGACCGAGGCGATCGGGGCGGGGCGGGTGGCCGCCCGTGCGATCGACGACCTCTTCCGGGGACGGGAGGATACTTATGACCAGCTTCCCCCCATCGATACGGAGCGCGTCAAACTCGAATATTACGATCCGCGCCTGCCCCGCTTCGAGGATCCCCTCTCCTGTGCCGCCGGCTGCGCCTCCTGCGGCGCCTGCCGCGACTGCGGCCTCTGCGAGACCATCTGCCCGCAGAACGCGATCTCCCGGCAGGATCTGGGGGAAGAGGCCTATGAATATACAGTCGATGCGGAACTCTGCATCGGCTGCGGTTTCTGCGCGGGGGCCTGCCCCTGCGGGATCTGGCGCCTGATCGAAAACGATCCGCTGGAATAGGGTGTCTTTGGCACAAGTGTTGCTATTACCATTTGGAAACGGAACATTCCACTCAATCAAGAACAATTTTGTACCAAGAAAGGATTTAGCCATGTCTGCGTTGAAAACGAAGAAAGATGTGATGAAAATCGTCAAGGAGAGAAACGTCAGCTTCATTCAATTCTGGTTCACCGACGTCCTGGGCGTCCAGAAGATCTTCAGCATCACCCCCGATGAGTTGGAGGAAGGCATGGAGGAGGGGATGGGCTTCGACGGCTCCTCTATCCAGGGGTTCTGCCGGATCGAGGAGAGCGACATGATCGCCATGCCCGATCCGACGACCTTCCAGATCATCCCCTGGCGGCCCTCCGACCGCCCGGTCGCGCGGATGATCTGCGACATCCTCAACCCCGACGGCACCCCCTACGACGGCGACCCCCGCTACGTGCTGAAGAAGACCCTCAAGAAGGTCAACGATCAGGGCTACACCTTCTATGTCGGCCCCGAGCTCGAGTATTTCTATTTCGCCTCCGACAAATGTCCCGAGTTTCTCGACATGGGCGGCTACTTCGACGGCCTTCCCGTGGATCGGGCGACCGACCTGCGCCGGCAGACGATCTTCGCCCTCCAGGAGATGGGGATCCGCGTAGAGTACAGCCATCACGAGGTGGCCCCGAGCCAGCACGAGATCGACCTCCGCTATGACGAGGCCCTTGTGATGGCCGACAAGGTCATGACCTACCGCACCGCGGTCAAGGAGATCGCCCGTCAGAACGGCGTCTACGCCACGTTCATGCCGAAGCCGGTCTTCGGTCAGAACGGGAGCGGCATGCACACCCACCAGTCCCTGTTCAAGGGGTCAAAGAACTGCTTCTTCGACGGCCGTGACAAGTACAACCTCTCGAAGCTGGCGAAGCACTACATCGCCGGCATCATGGCCCACGCACCGGAAATCACCGCGATCTGCAACCAGTGGGTCAACTCCTACAAGCGGCTCGTCCCCGGTTACGAGGCGCCGGTTTACGTCTCCTGGGCGAGAAGGAACCGCTCCGCGATGGTCCGCGTCCCGATGTACAAACCCGGCAAGGAGAAGGCGACCCGGATCGAGTACCGTTCGCCCGATCCGGCCTGCAACCCGTATCTGGCCTTTGCCGTGATGCTGGCCGCCGGGATGAAGGGGGTTGAGAAGGCCTATCCCCTGCCCGAGCCGGTGGAAGAGGACATCTTCGAGATGGACGAGAAGGCGCGCGCGAAGGCGGGGATCACCTCGCTGCCGGGGAGCCTCTTCGAGGCGCTGGCCGCCGTGCAGGGGAGCAAGCTCGTCCGCGACACCCTCGGGGACCACATCTTCGACAAGTTCGTGGAGAACAAGAAGGTGGAGTGGGACCGCTTCCGCACCCACGTGAGCCAGTTCGAAATCGACCGCTACCTGCCGATGCTGTAAGGCTGACAGTCGGAACGGGGACACGATGCCGCATCGTGTCCCCAAGGGAGTTGTCCGGATTTTCCTTTACGAGAGGGGATCTTTCTGATAACTCCTTTTTGTTCATCGAATAAGGAGCGGCGCGTGATGTTCGGGAAGGGACGAAAACAGGCCCTGTTGGTCCTGGAGGACGGTACCATTTACCGGGGACATGCCTTTGCCGGGAAGGGCGAGGTCCTGGGAGAGGTCGTCTTCAACACGGGGATGACCGGCTACCAGGAAATCCTCACCGACCCCTCCTACAAGGGACAGATCGTCGCGATGACCTGCCCGCTCATCGGAAACACCGGGATCAATTTTGAGGACATGGAGTCCGCCGGAATCCATGTCGAGGGGTTCATCGTCCGGGAGTACTCCGACCATCCAAGCAACTGGCGCTCCCGCCAGAGCTTGAAGGCCTTCCTGGAGGCCCATGAAAAGCCCGGGGTCGAGGGGATCGACACCCGCGCGCTGACCCGCCGCATCCGGATCACCGGGGCAATGCGCGGCGTCCTCTCCACGGAGACGTTAGACGCCGCAAGCCTCCTCCAGCGGGTCCGCGGTTATCCCGGTCTTGTCGGCCGGGACCTCGTGAAGGCGGTGACCTGCCGGGAGCCCTATCTGTGGCGGGACGGAGCGCCCCGGAAGATGCCGCCCGACGGGACGGCGGACGGAAAGCCGGCATGCCGGCGGGTGGTCGTCGTGGACTGCGGCGTAAAATACAACATCCTCCGCCATCTGGAGCGGCGGGGCTGCGAGGTCCTCGTCCTCCCCGCCACGGCAGGCGGGGAAGAGATCCTGGCGCTGAGGCCCGACGGCGTCCTTCTGTCCAACGGCCCGGGCGATCCGGCGGCCCTCCCCTATATCGTGGAGTCGGTCCGGGCGATCCTGGGGAAGGTCCCCATCTTCGGCATCTGCCTCGGCCATCAGATCCTGGGACAGGCGGCGGGGGGCCGGACGGAGAAGCTGAAGTTCGGCCACCACGGGATCAACCAGCCGGTGATGAACCGCCGGAGCGGCCGGGTCGAGATCACCTCCCAGAACCACGGTTTCGTGGTCCTGCCCGAAACCCTCACGCAGGAACACGAGACGATCCTGGACAACCTCAACGATCACACCTCCGAAGGGATCCGCTATCCGGCCCTGAAGGCCTTCAGCGTCCAGCACCACCCCGAGGCGGCGCCGGGACCGCACGATGCGGACTACCTCTTCGCCGAGTTCATCCGCCTGATGGATGCGGGAAAGAAGGCCTGATGAAAGAAACCCGTTTCGGATGCATTTTTTAAGAGAAAGAGCTAAGCCGTGATTCTGATCATCGATTTTGGTTCGCAGTACAACCAGCTCATCGCCCGGCGCGTCCGGGAACATCAGGTCTACTGCCAGATAGAGCCGCCGGAGATCGGCATCGGAAAGATCCGCGCCCTCCGGCCGGAGGGGATCATCCTCTCCGGCGGCCCGGCCTCCATATACGAGGCGCATTCCCCCCGGGTGGATAAGGAAATTTTCGACCTCGGCGTACCGGTCATGGGGATCTGCTATGGCTTGCAGTTCATGATCGACGCCCTGGGAGGCGAGGTCGTCCGGTCGGAAAAGAGGGAATACGGTTTTGCCGAGCTGATCGTCGGGAAGGCGGGGGCGATCTTAGCCGGGGTGGAGAAGAGGACGCGGTGCTGGATGAGCCACGGCGACCGGATCGGCCGCCTGCCGGCAGGTTTCCGGATCACCGCCTCCACGGAGAACACCGAGGTGGCCGCCGCCGAGGACGCGAATCGCCGGCTCTACGGCCTCCAGTTCCATCCGGAGGTCGTCCATACGGCGGAAGGAAAAAAGATGCTGGCGAATTTCCTGTTCGGCGTCTGCGGCTGTCAAAAAAGCTGGACCATGAAATCCTTCGTCCGGGAGGCGACCGAGGAAATCCGGGCCAGGGTCGGCGACAAACGGGTGGTCCTCGGCCTATCAGGGGGGGTCGATTCCTCCGTCGTGGCCGTCCTGATCCACCGGGCCATCGGCCGGCAACTCACCTGCGTCTTCGTGGACAACGGTCTCCTCCGGCTCGACGAGGGCGACAAGGTCCGCGCCCTTTTTGCGAAGCACTTCCAGATGAATTTCCGCTTCGTCCGGGCGCGGAAGGCGTTTCTGGCCGGCCTCAAGGGGGTGACGGATCCCGAACGGAAGCGGAAGATCATTGGGCGAATCTTCATCGAGGTCTTCGACAGGGAGGCCCGGAAGATCAAGGGGGCGGATTTCCTCGCCCAGGGGACGCTCTACCCGGATCTTATCGAATCCCGGTCGGCCTTCGGCGGCCCGAGCGCCGTGATCAAGTCCCACCACAACGTGGGCGGGCTTCCCAAGAAGATGAAGCTCAGGCTGATCGAGCCGCTCAAACACCTCTTCAAGGACGAGGTCCGCCTCTTGGGCAAGGAGCTCGATCTTTCCGACGACCTGATCTGGCGGCAGCCCTTCCCAGGGCCGGGACTCGCGGTGCGGATCATCGGGGAGGTGACCGAAAAGAGGCTCGCCATCCTCCGGATGGCCGACGCGGTCCTGCAGGAAGAGATCCGGGCGGGGAACTACTACCGGAAGCTCTGGCAGTCCTTCGCGGTTCTCCTGCCGCTAAAGAGCGTCGGGATCATGGGGGATCAGCGGACCTACGAGCACATCATCGCCATCCGTGCGGTGACGAGCGAGGACGCAATGACGGCTGACTGGGCGAGGCTTCCCCACGAGCTCCTGGCGCGGATCGGAAGCCGGATCATCAACGAGGTCCGGGGGGTGAACCGAGTCGTCTACGACATCAGCTCCAAGCCGCCGAGCACGATCGAGTGGGAATAACATGCCCAAACGAATGGACATCAAAAAAATCCTGATCATCGGCTCCGGGCCGATCATTATCAGCCAGGCCTGCGAGTTCGATTATTCCGGGACCCAGGCCTGCAAGGCGCTCAAGGAGGAGGGCTACGAGGTCGTCCTCATCAACTCCAACCCGGCGACGATCATGACCGATCCCGAAACTGCGGACCGGACCTACGTGGAGCCGATCACGCCGGAGGCGGTGGAAAAGATCATCGCGAAGGAGCGCCCCGACGCTCTGCTCCCCACCCTGGGCGGCCAGACGGGCCTCAATACGGCGGTCGCCGTTGCGGAGGCGGGCGTCCTCGCGAAATACGGCGTCGAGATGATCGGGGCGTCGCTCCTCGTCATCCACAAGGCGGAGGACCGCCAGCAGTTCCGGGCGGCGATGGAGAAGATCGGTTTGAAGGTTCCCCGGAGCGGCTTCGCCCGGTCGATGGACGAGGTCTTCGTCGTCGCCTCCGAGATCGGCTTTCCGATCATCATCCGCCCCTCCTTCACCCTGGGGGGGACGGGGAGCGGTGTCGCCTACAACCGGGAGGAACTCGCCGAAATCGCCAAGGGGGGCCTCGACGCCAGCATGATCCACGAGATCATGCTCGAACAGTCGGCCCTCGGCTGGAAGGAGTACGAACTGGAGGTGATGCGCGACAGGGCCGACAACTGCGTCATCATCTGCTCCATCGAGAATGTTGATGCGATGGGGGTCCATACGGGCGAGTCGATCACCGTCGCCCCGGCCCAGACGCTCACCGACGTTGAGTACCAGCGGATGAGGGACGCGGCCATCGCCATCATGCGGGAGATCGGCGTCGAGACGGGCGGCTCCAACGTTCAGTTCGCGATCCATCCCGACACCGGCGAGATGATCGTCATCGA
>Ga0154454_1068_pt5 | contig 28656 bp, 34 predicted proteins | sample RifGroC2_FD_105647 | JGI IMG/M metagenome (GOLD analysis project Ga0154454, IMG submission 105647) | Syntrophobacterales bacterium GWC2_56_13 | reverse complement strand
CGCTTGGCGCGAATGCCCGTGTGGGTGTCGTGATAGGGGAGAGGCACAAAGGTCTTGAATCCCCCTGTCTCCTCCTGAAGGGATCTGATTTGTGAAAGGTGGTCGACAATATCTTCAGGGGTCTCCAGATGGTTATACAGCAGGGTTGCATTCGTCTTTAATCCCAGAGAATGGGCGATCCGCATCACCTCCAGCCAGCGTTTCCCCGAGATCTTTCGCGGCGCAATTATCTCCCTCAGCTTGGGAGAAAAGATCTCCGCGCCCCCTCCCGGCAGAGCGCCCAGGCCGGCATTCTTCATCCGGACAAAGACCTCTTCCAGGGAAAGCTGATTGATGCCGGCGAAATAATCGTATTCCACTGCGGTGAAGGCTACGATAAAGATATCCGGATTGACAGACTTGATCCTCCTTAGCATTTCTTCGAAATGCTCGATCTTTAACTTTGGATTAAGGCCGCCCACAATATGGACCTCATCGATGCCGAAGGAATCGGCCTGCCTGACTTTGCCCTCGATCTCGTCCAGGGAGAGGGTGAGCGCGCCGGCATCGCCCTCCGAACGCGAAAAGGCGCATAACGGGCAGCGCAGTTCGCACACATTGGTGTAATTAAGATTCATATTCACTTCATAATAGGCAATATCCCCATGCAGCCTTGTCCTGACGGCATGGGCGATCAATCCCAGTTCGAGGATATCGTTTGTGCCCAGCATGGATAAGGCGTCGGCCTCGCTGACAGGGATTCCCCGGGCAACTTTATCTGCAATCACGCGAAGGTTATTGTTCTTTATCTTGTCGATGATGCAATCGCTCTTCACTCTCTCCCCCTTGATCAGCGCTCTCCTGCAGAGCCGAAGATCATGTATGCCGCTCGAAACTCCCCCGACTACTTCCGAGAAAAACGTGCTTCCGGCGGAGGGAAGTCTATGGAAAGCGGTCCTGTAAGTCAACAATTATCGGTACAGGATATCCATGACGGACATCCGGACCATCATCATGCCGTGATTCCTGTTGACTGCCGATCTTCACCTGTGGTAGGATTCAGTAACCGCTTGGATCCTGCGATTGGACTGAGACGGAGGGGTCGCCATATCATGATCAGTGTCACTTTCAGACCTTCCGTGGATGATGCGGGAGGTTTTTTTTGAGGTTTACCCGATGTCTGCCACCACAAATCATAAGGAAAATGTTGCCATCATCGGCTTGGGCAGGGCGGGAACAGCCATCGGCTATCTCCTCCGCCAGGCCGGGTATCCCATCGTCGCCGTCGCCGGCCGCTCCCATGCCTCCCTCCAGGACCGCATCCGCTACACGGGAGGCAGGGCCTTCACCGCCGATGCGGATGCCGAAGCCGCCTCCCTGGCAACCTGCATCTTCATTACGACTCCTGACGACAGCATTGCCCCCGTCTGCCGCGAGATCGCGCAAAAGGGGGGCTTCAAACCGGGCGACAAGGTCATCCATATGAGTGGCGCGGGAGGTCTGGATCTCCTGGAACAGGCCCGTAAGGCTGGGGCCATGGTCGCCTGCATCCACCCCATTCAATCCTTCGCTGATGTCGAAGGGGCGGTCCGGAACATCCTCTTGAGCACGTTCGGTATCACGGCCGATGAAGGCCTCAGGCGCTGGTCGGCAGGACTTGTCAGGGAGCTCGGCGGAATCCCCTTTGAAGTGCCGGAAGCCATCAAACCCCTCTATCATGCCGCCGCCTGCATGGCCTCGAACTACCTGGTCACGCTGATCCACACGGTGGAGGAAATCTATCTCTCCCTCGGACTGAGCCGGGATGAGGCCATACGCGCCTTCTGGCCCCTGGTGGGCGGCACCTTGAAGAATATTGAAACGAAGGGGAGCATTCAGGCCCTGACGGGCCCCATCTCCCGGGGCGATGCGGGCACTATCGAACAACACATCCGTGTTTTCCGTGAAAAACTGCCCGCCTATCTTCCGGTCTACTGCGCCATGGGACTCTTGACGGTGGACCTGGCCATGAAGAAGGGGACCCTTCCCCCCGAGAGGGCGGAGATCATCAAAAAAATCCTGAAAGGAGGATAAATCATGTCTCAGGAAACAAAAAAAATCAAGGTAACGACGGCTGTCATTCGCGACATGAAGAAAAAGGGCGAGAAGATCACCATGCTGACCGCTTATGACTATCCGACAGCTTTTCTTATCGACCAATCTGGTATCGATGTCCTGCTGGTGGGAGATTCCCTGGGAATGGTCGTCCTCGGCTACACCAGCACCCTCCCCGTCACCATGGACGAAATGATCCACCATACCAAGGCGGTCTGCCGGGGCGTACAGAGAGCAATGGTCATCGGCGATATGCCCTTCATGTCCTACCAGATCTCCGTCGAAGCCGCCCTCCATAATGCCGGACGCTTCCTGAAAGAAACGGATGCCCAGGCAGTCAAGCTGGAAGGGGGAAGAGAGGTTGCGGAGATTACGAGACGGATGACAGCCTCCGGCATTCCGGTCATGGGCCATCTGGGGCTAACCCCCCAATCCATCCAACAGTTCGGCGGTTTCAAAATTCAAGGGAAAGGCGATGAAGCGGCCCGCCGCATCATCGAGGATGCGCATATACTCGAAGAGGCGGGGGCCTTCTCGATCGTTCTGGAGTGCGTGCCGGGGGACCTGGCCGCCGAGATCACCCGCTTGCTCAGCATCCCCACTATCGGCATCGGCGCCGGCGTCGAATGCGACGGTCAGGTCCTCGTCACCAACGACATGCTGGGGACATTTGAGAGATTCACCCCCAGATTTGTGAAGAAGTACGCCAATCTCAGCATACAGATGCGGGAAGCCGTCAAGCAGTACATGGATGAGGTGCGGTCCGGTATCTTTCCCGGTAAGGAACACACCTTTTAAACATGGGTTGGTTCGGCCGTTTCCTCTTCTTAGTCGGAAATAATCCTTCATGAAGAACAACCCCCTGCCAAGACTCGACACGAACCCGGCGCTACGGAAGGCTCTCCTCCCGTTTTGTCGCCTGAAGGCAGGCGCGGTATGGGAGGATTCACTCACGGGACACAAGGTGGCATGTCTTGATGCCGCCTTTGCAGATCAAGTTGCGTATCTCATGGGCAGGGAGAAGGCGACCATGGCAATTCACGATCCGCCATACAATCTCGTCGCCTTCGATGAGCTCCCGTTGCGGCGGTTCATTGATTGGTGCGAGAAGTGGGTCCGGAACACCGAGCGAGTTCTGTCCGCTGATTCCTCCCTCTATGTTTGGCTTGGCGCTGACCAGAAGAACGGTTTTCAACCTCTGCCCGATTTCATGATAATGATGCGACACCTGCCCTTTCGTCCACGCAGTTTCATTACGATGAGAAATCAGAGGGGATATGGCACACAGAAGAACTGGATGGCGGTGCGGCAGGAGCTTCTTTATTACGTAAAAGGCGATCCCGTTTTCAACACCGATGCCGAATACACCGCCATCCCGAAAATTCTTCGCGGCTACTACAAGGAGGTAAACGGCGAAGCAACAGAGAACCTACAAAGAAGCAAGTCAGAGAATATCAGAGCCGGAAATGTCTGGGTAGATCTCCAGCAGGTATTTTACCGTATGGAAGAAAATGTATCCGGGTGCTATGCACAGAAGCCTATCAAGTCAATCGACCGGATCATCCAGGCTAGTTCTGCTCCGAGGGATGTTGTAGTGGATTTCTTTGCCCATTCCGGAACGACACTCTTGAGTGCAGAGATGAACCGCCGACGGTGTTTCACGATGGATATTGATCCCTTGTTCTGTGAGATCGCCATTCGCCGTCTGGAGCATTTTAGGAGTACCGGGTGTTTAGGTTGGCAAAACGGACATGCCTTCGAGAAAGAATATACATCCCCCAAATAGGACAAGAACGGGGAAGCTGAAGATACGCCGGGGATACGCACTGCACAACCCGCACTACTTTGAGGGGTAGCACGGAACGAGTTCTTATTAAAAATCTGTCAAGAATTTGAAGGTATGCCCGAAATACCCATCCCTTTTAGAATAATTGAAGGAGAATATCATGGCTACGACGATTTTGCTTATCCGTCATGGGGAAACAGCCTGGAACCGGGGAAAGATTTTTCGTGGCGTGTATGATATTCCGCTGAACGAGAATGGCTGCACGCAGGCACGCCAGTTAGCAAAGGCGTTGGCTTCCCGTCGTATTGACAATGCGTATAGCAGTCCGCTTTCCAGAGCAAAAAGGACAGCGCAGATTGTGCTTGAATCACATGAAATCGAGGCAATAGTTCACGAGGGATTGAAAGATTTCAACTACGGGCAATGGACAGGCCTGGAAGATGAGGTTGTGGCCCGTAGATGGCCAGAGGAACACAATTGTTGGATAGCCACACCCCATGCTATCCGGCCCCCTGGAGGAGAAACGCTCCGAGAGGTTTTCGACAGGGCTTTTGATGTTGTTGAAGAAATTGCCCAAAAACACGACGGACAAACTGTTGCGATCTTTGCTCATCGGGTCGTGAACAAGCTTCTGGTTTTGGGGATGCTTACGCTTGAACTGGAACGTTTTCCTTTTATCCGTCAGGATAATTGTTGTTTCAACGAATTCGAGTGGACCGAAAAGGGGTGCGTCGTAATCAACCTGAATGATACAAGCCATCTCCGACAAGCGGGAATAGATCTGCTCAAGGCGGATTTTTAAATGAAATTGCTATGGTCATAAAAGAGAAAATACCAGAAGCGAACATTGTATTGGCAGGGCACACGGACAGCTCCGGTACAGAAAAGTACAACGATAATCTTTCACTGCTAAGGGCGAAAGCCGTAGAATCTTATCTTAAAGATAAACGCGGCATGCCTCCTGATCGGATTATCGTCAAAGGTTACGGGGAAAATGCTCCGATTGCCACAAATGAGACAAAGGAAGGTCAAGCAAGAAATCGACGCGTTGAGCTGCTGGCCGCAGGAAAAGAAGGGCCGGCCGAACGGCTAACCCCCTGATTTCATTTGGTGCCGGAGGTCGGAATCGAACCGACATGCCCTTGCGAACGGGGGATTTTGAGTCCCCTGCGTCTACCAGTTTCACCACTCCGGCGCGCCGTGATTATTATGAGGGGGTTCCCAAATGTCAAGATAAATGTATTGACATGTGTGAAGCCCTGTGTTAGGAGAGCCACTTTAAACAATAGCCAAGCCTGTGGGGTTGTAGCTCAGCTGGGAGAGCGCTTGAATGGCATTCAAGAGGCCGCGAGTTCGATCCTCGCCAGCTCCACCAGAAATAATAAGGGGTTAAGCTGCTTGCTTAGCCCTTTTTTTCTGTGCCGCCCCAACAGCGGCCCCTTTATAGGGAAAAGGTTCTTGGATAGGGTTACCAGCAGGAAGTTGTTTCTGCAAAGCGAACGATTCGCACAGATCACCGACGGCGGCGGCAAGTACATGCCGGGCGCCACGGAACATGACAGAGCTTGCGTAACTACCCTGCGGCGGCAACAGTCACCGTTAATTTACGCGAACAGACGGTTCGCGACATCACAGCAAAGCAATTTGCAGAGCTTCATCGAGCTGAGAGTGCGCTTGGCAAGAGGGAGTCAAGGAGCATTTTCAGTGAATTTTGAACAGTTTTCTTTCGACCCGGCGATCTTCGCCGGAATCAGGGCCGCTGGCTACGCAACGCCTACTCCGATCCAGGAAAAGGCCATCCCCCTCGTGCTCGCAGGGCGCGACGTACTGGGGCTGGCGCAGACCGGCACCGGCAAAACCGCGGCCTTTGTCCTGCCCATTCTCCAGAGGCTTGCAAAAGGCGTCTCACGCCGGACGCGCGCCCTCATCGTTGCGCCCACGCGCGAGCTCGCCGAGCAGATCCACCAGACGATTGTCGATCTTGGCAAAGGCGCCAAGGTGAAGAGCATCTCCATCTATGGCGGCGTGAGCAAGGGGCCCCAGGCCGCCGCATTGCGGCGCGGCGTGGAGATCGTCGTCGCCTGTCCGGGTCGACTTCTCGACCACCTCGGCGACGGCGGCATCGATCTGTCTCATGTGGAGGTGCTGGTGCTCGATGAGGCCGACCGCATGTGCGATATGGGCTTCCTGCCCGACATCCGCCGCATCCTCCGATATCTGCCGGCGAAGCGCCAGACACTTTTCTTCTCCGCCACCATGCCGCAGGATATCCGCGGCCTGGCGGACAGCATCCTCAAAAATCCGGCCACGGTGCAGATCGGGATGATCGCACCCGCGGAGACCGTTTCTCACGCGCTCTATCCGACCCCCGACGGCCTCAAGACGAAACTCCTCTTGGCGATGTTGCAGCAGACGGCCACCGGGCGGGTCCTGATCTTCACGCGGACCAAACATCGCGCCAAGAACCTGGCCCGGGACCTGGAGAAAAACAGTTTCCGCGTTTCGGCGCTCCAGGGCAACATGACACAGAACCACCGGCAGGACGCGATCAGCGGCTTTCGGGACGGAAAATACGATATCCTGGTCGCCACTGACATCGCTTCGCGCGGCATAGATGTATCGGAAATCTCCCACGTGATCAATTTCGACATGCCCAACACGGTCGACGCCTACACCCATCGCATCGGCCGGACGGGCCGCGCCTGCCAGACCGGCGAGGCATTCACGTTCGCCGCGCAGGCGGATGAGATGATGGTGCGCGAGATCGAACATGTTCTGGGCGCACGGATCGAACGGCGGCGGCTGCCCGATTTCGACTACGGCAGCATGGCGCCGGAGGGCACGCTTTCCCAGGGCCGCCCGAACGCGCCGGGATGCCCGCAAATGCACAGGGAGCGCAACCAGGTCCGCGGCCAAGCCGTCCGCCGGGCATCGCCAACGTCGTCCGCAAAGAGGGCGGCGCAGCCGCACGCCGGTAATGAGGCCGGCGCAATCTATACGTCCCACCGCCGCCCACTGCAACGGCGCAGGCAATTCTCCACATCGGGGAAATGCGCTTGGTAATGGACGAAAATCGCTTGCCAAAAAGTGGGAAAAACTATTTGACATCTCCCGGTCACCTTTCTAAGGGGCATTGCAGTCAAACCCGATCCATATGACTTGCCGTGCGCGTCGATAGCCATAAACTTCCGTGAGAATATCCCCTAAAATATAGGACACCGGGAAAATGACGATCGCCGCCGGAAGAAAAAACGGACCAATAGCAATGGGCTTGATCGCAATGATATTCGAGACAACCAAGCAGGTCACAAATAGACCCGTCAGGGCGGGGAAAAACCGGCAACGCATGAGAGGAGGAACTTTTTCTTTGATTGCCGTGTTATCTCTTAAATTCCGCATCCACAGAAATACTGATGCCGCCTCTAACGGCGAACTCGGCGGTAATTTTGCACCAACGCGGCGCCAGGGTGCTGACTATATCGTCTAAAATGACATTGCTGACGTGCTCATGGAATGTTCCTTGATTACGGAAAGACTGCAGGTAGAGTTTAAGAGATTTTGATTCGAGGATAAGCGTATCCGGAATGTACCGGATTGTTATCTTTGCAAAATCCGGTTGCCCTGTTAACGGACAGACACAGGTAAACTCCTCGGTAAGCATTGTGACCACATAATCCCGCTCTGGATGATGATTGGGAAATGTCTCCAATTTCCGAGCAGGTATAATCTTTTCTTTTCCCAGGACCGTTAAACTCTTAAGGTCCGATTTTGCGGTCAACCTTTTTTTCATCTAATGATGATCCCCTTATCAAGCATGTTCAAAATGTGAGGCGTGAGGGGAAGAGATAGTGTTGCCCGCAGATCCTGAGCGCCCTTTACAGATCCTTGAAGTCCCTTGTGAACTTCAGCCGTCCTTCCTTGAGAAGGGCCGCCTTGCTCCCCTCGATCCAGGATCGGAAGGTCTCGCCCCTCTTCGCCTGCAACAGGTATTTCGCGATGGCATCCTTCTGCGAGGCAAACCCTTTGTCGTCCCCCTTGTCCCTCCCCTTGAACCGGATGATGGCGTAATTCCCATCGACCGGATAAACCTGATCCGGATAGGGTTTCTTTTCGGAGATCTGATAGAGGGCTTCCGTCAGCCCCACCGAGGCGCCCAGTCCTGGAACTGCCCCGCCGGGCTGGAACAGCCCCGTTTCCGCGACCTTCAGACCCTTCTCCCGCGCCACGCCTTCCAGACCCTCGCCTTTCTTAAGACGGGCGAGGAGGGCTTCGGCCTCCTTTTTCGCCAGACTATCCGCCTCCGTCTCCCGGTACTTCTTCTCCACCTCCGCCTCGATCTCCTTCAGAGCAGGCACATAGGGGGTCTTACGGGCGACAATCTTGACGATATAGTACCCCTTCTCCCCCGGGAGCACCCGGCTGATCTCATTTTTCTCCAGTTGCGGGACGATCTTGGCAAAATCCGCGATCGATCTGAACTCCGGGGGCGGTTCGCTGAGACGGAAAAGTCCGGTCGTATGGACCGTCAGCTTCTTCTGGGCCGCATAGGCGTCGAGGTTCTCTTCCTGATAGATCGTGTCGTGGGCCTTCCTGGCCTCATCCGAGGCTGCATACATCCCGTTGATCAGACTCAGCTCGGCCACAATCCCGGCCTTGACCTCAGTTAAAGGCTGCGCCTTTTTATCCTTCGTCCATTGATCCTTGTGACGCTCGTAATAATCGGCCGCCTCGGCATCGGAAACCTTGACGGCCGATGCGTAATCCCGCCCCAGGAAGGCCAGGTATTTGATCTGCGCCTGCTCGGGAACGCGGAACTGCCCCTCATGGGCCTTTAAAAACGCCTCCAGATCGGCCGGCGACGGCTTGATCCCGGCAGCGAATGTCTTCGGGGAGAGCTGAATGAAATCGAGGGCGATCTTTTCGTTTTGAATCCGGTAGAGGTCATAGGCCTCCTGATCGGACACCTTCACGGCGTCCTGGATCAGGTTCTCCACCTTCAGGGTGATCAGCATCTTCCGCTGGATCTCTTCGAACTCCTCCGCGGTCATCTTGTTGGTCCGGAGGGTCTGGTCATAGATCCGTTCATTGAAAGCGCCGTTTCTCTGAAAGGCGGGGTAGGAAAGGATGGCGGCCTTGACGTCCTGGTCGGTCACCTGGACGTTCAGCTCTTCCGCTTTCTCCAGTACGACCGCCTGATTGATCAGATTGTCGAGCGCCTGCTGTTTGAGGTTCAGGCTCTTGAGTATCTCCTCCGTCAGTCCTTGGCCGAGACGCTGGCGGTACAACTCTATCAGATTCTGGTGCTCCCGCTGAAAATCGACATAGACGATCGGCTTGCCGTCGATCACGGCGATCCGCTCCGCCCTCTGTCTTCCCCCCATCGAGCCGAAATAGAATATGAAGACCACGATGATGATCCCCAGAATGATCTTCATGAGCCAGTTTCTGGCGTGCTTTCTCATGAGGTTGAGCATTGCAATCTTCCCCCATACTTTCCAAAAATTCGCGATGTCCGAAAAACCGGGTTTCCCGGGAATCGCCTAAGAGCGGCCATCCCGGAAATTTCCTGTTCCATGGCGCCCCGTTTACGTCCGGCTTAGTAATATAGTCACCCCTAAAATGCAATGATTTTTTGGAAAAATGGATTGATAAGGGCAGGGAAATAAGGTATAGAGATTTCCTGATCGGAAGTATCCTTTCGATTGTGAATGCAAATTTACCGGATCATCAGGAGGGAACGAACTTGCTCTTCGATTTTATTTTAGGAAAGTTTTCCAACGACCTGGCTATCGATCTGGGAACGGCCAACACCCTCGTGTATGTCAGAGGAAAGGGGATCGTGCTCAACGAGCCCTCTGTCGTCGCCGTCCACAAGAACTCCAAGGGGGAAAAGAAGGTCCTGGCCGTAGGCACGGAAGCCAAGAAGATGCTGGGGCGGACGCCGGGAAATATTGTCGCCATCCGTCCCATGCGGGACGGGGTGATCGCCGACTTCGACATCACGGAGGCGATGCTTCGGCACTTCATCCTCAGCGTCCACAACCGCCGCACCCTGGTGAGGCCGCGGATCATAGTCTCCATCCCCTCCGGGATCACCCAGGTCGAGAGGCGGGCCGTCCGGGAGACGGTGGAATCGGCCGGGGCAAGGGAGATCTATCTGATCGAGGAACCGATGGCGGCGGCGATCGGCGCGGGACTGCCGATCACCGAACCGGTCTGCTCGATGGTCGTGGACATCGGCGGGGGGACGACGGAAGTGGCGGTTATCTCGCTCGCCGGGATCGTCTATTCGAAATCCGTCCGGGTAGCCGGGGACAAGATAGACGACGAGATCATCCAGTATATTAAGCGCAAGTACGGCCTCCTCATCGGAGAGAGATCGGGAGAGAACATCAAGATGGAGATCGGCAACGCCTACCCCGATCCCAACCAGGAGGTCCGAAAGATGGAGGTCAAGGGAAGGGATCTGATCTCCGGCATCCCGAAGATCGTGGAGATCAATTCCGATGAGATCCGGGAGGCGATCATGGAACCGATCAGCATCATCGTGGACGCCATCAAGGACGCCCTGGAGAATGCCCCTCCCGAACTGGCCGGAGACATCGTCGACCGGGGGATCGTCCTCACCGGAGGTGGGGCGCTGCTCAGGAACATCGATATGCTGATCCGGGCGGAGACGGGACTTCCCATCACGATCGCGGAGGAACCGCTCACCACAGTCGCCAGAGGCGCCGGCATCGCCCTTGACCAGCTGGATGTCCTCAAAGAGGTGACGTTCCAGGTCTGAGGCATGTTGATCCCCAGGAAATACCGATCCATTGCGGTGGCAGCCGTTCTGCTGATCATCTCTCTAACCGTCCTCTCCTTCAGCGCGATCCGGCTGTCCGAAACAGGGTTCCTGAGGAAAATGGTCCTGGAGGCGGCAGCCCCCGTCGAAGACACGATCAATATCTCGCTCCAAAACCTCCACGATGTCTGGAAGCGGTACCTTTTCCTCGTCGGCCTGGATGATGAAAACCGACGGCTCCGGAAGCGGAACGCCGGCCTGACGGAACAGCTCAACCGTTACCGCGAGGGATCCCTGGAGGCGATGCGTCTCCGGAAGCTCCTCGAGCTCAGGGAAAGCTTCCCGCAGCGGGCCGTGGCCGCGAGGGTGATCGACCGCAACCGCTCTTCTCTGTTCAAGACGCTCCTGATCAATAAGGGAACGGCCGACGGCCTGCGGGTGGGTCTTGCGGTCCTATCCGACCAGGGGGTGGTGGGAAGGATCATCGAAACATCCTGGCATGCCTCGCGGGTCCTGCTCCTCATCGATGGAAACAGCAATATCGATGGCCTTATCCAGCGGAGCCGCGCCCAGGGGATCCTCCAGGGCGCCGGATCGGCGGGCTGCAGCCTGAAATACATCTCCCGGGCGGAGGAGGTCCTGGCGGGCGATGTGGTGATCTCCTCCGGCCTCTCCGGGGTCTTACCCAAAGGGCTGCTCCTTGGCGTCGTCACCGGGGCTTCCCGCAAAGAAGGGGGCCTTTTTCAGAAGATCGACGTGGCGCCCGCCGTCGATTTCGAAAAGTTAGAGGAGGTTCTGGCCCTCACCACGGATATGAAGCCGAAACCATGATATATTACCTTCTCCTTCCCTTATTGCTGCTGTTTTTAGTGGTTGTCCAGACCACTATCCTGGATCTTTTTTCCTTAGGGTGGATCAGCATCGAGATCTCTCTGATCGTCGTGATCTATGCTGGATTCCATCTCGATGCACTCAGGGGAGGCATCCTCTCCCTCGTGATCGGTTTCTTTCTGGATTGCCTGACCAGTGCAATTTTCGGGCTCTACACCTTTCTCTACATCCTCATCTTTTGCCTTGCCATGATCGTCGCGGGAAGGGTTTACGGGGAAAAGCCGACGCTTATCGCCTCCTTTACGGGGTTCTGCACACTGCTGGAAGGCCTGGTGATCGTTCTCTTCTACCGTTTCGTCTTCAGCGCCGACATCCTCTATGCGCTCCCGGAGGTCTTCCTCCCGCAGGCCGTCGTGATGGGACTCCTGAGCCCTCTCTTATTCAGATTACTCCATCGTTTTGAGGTATTTCCACATGCAGCAGATACGCGACCGGCTCGACGGATATGAGCCGGGGCAGCTCAAACAAAGATTCAAAATACTGTTCATCATCGTCTCGATCGCGCTGTCGCTTCTCGTGCTAAGGATGTGGTATCTGCAGGTAATCAAGGGGGAGGAACTGCGGCAGCGCTCCGAGAACAACAGTGTGCGCCTGCGGAAAATCAGGCCGATGCGCGGTCTGATCATGGACAGCACGAGAAGGGTCCTTGTGGACAACCAGCCCTCCTTCGACCTCGTCTTCATCCCCAACCGGACGAGGGATGTCGGGCAGATCGTCGAAAAGATCAGAGCCCTCTATGCCGGGCGATCCCTCACGCTTTCTTCTCTTTCCTCCTTCTCGGACCGTGCAAAGCCATTCGTACCCGCGGTCATCGAGAAGAACATCAGTATGGAAAAATTGGCCGTGGTTGAGACCCACGCCCTCGAACTCCCCGGCGTAGTCGTGGAAGTGACGCCTGTCCGCAAATATCTGAACGGAGAGATGACCTCACTGCTCATCGGATTCACAGGAGAGGTCAGCCGGGAGGACTTGGAGCGGGACACCACGGGCCAGTTCGCCTCGGGCGATATCACGGGCAAGTTCGGAATCGAGAAATTCCTGGATTACCACCTCCGGGGAATGAGCGGCGCCGAACAGGTCGAGGTCAATGTAGCCGGCAAAGCGGTCCGCTCCCTCGGTAAAATCAACGCGGCGCCGGGCGATAATGTCGTGCTGACCATCGATTCAGCGCTCCAGGAGACGGCCTGGAACGCCCTCGGCGACAGGCCGGGCGCGGTGGCGGTCCTGGATCCCAGAAGCGGCGCCGTTCTTGCGCTGGTCAGCTCGCCTTCCTTCGACCCGAACATCTTCAACGGGGGCATCTCCTCCGACGACTGGGAGAACCTCTCCAACGATCCCCGGCACCCCATGGAGAACCGGTCGATCTCGGGACAGTACCCGCCGGGTTCCACCTACAAGCCTGTCATTGCCGCAGCCGCACTCGAAGAAGAGCTGATCACGCCGGATACGACGTTCTTCTGCAACGGCGCCTTTGAGATGGGCGACCGGACCTTCCACTGCTGGCAGGAGAAGGGTCACGGCCATGTCAACCTCCACCGGGCCATCGTGGAGTCCTGCGACGTCTACTTCTACAACCTGGGGAAGTTGCTGGGCGTCGACAGGATCGCCGCCTATGCCAGGGCCTTCGGTCTTAGCGCACCCCTGGGCATCGACCTGCCCCGGGAGAAGGGCGGCCTGATCCCGACGAAACAATGGAAACTCTCCCGCCTGAAGGAACCCTGGCAGATGGGAGAAACCATCTCCCTCGCCATCGGTCAGGGGTACAACCTCGTCACGCCGCTCCAGTTGGCCAATGTCTATGCGACCCTGGCCAACGGCGGCACCCTTTATCGGCCCCGGCTCGTAAAACAGCTTGAATCTTCGGACGGACATGTCATAAAAGAATACGGACCGGAGAAAATTGGGGTTCTGCCGTTCCGTCCGCAAACGATCGCGGTGATCAATCGGGCCCTTTGGGGAGTCGTGAACGAGAAGGGAGGAACGGGGTATATCCTCAAGAGAAAAGAGGAAGATGTCGGTGGCAAGACGGGCACTGCCCAGGTGATCGGACTTCCCCGGGAGGAAAAGGGCGGGAAGACCAGGCGCGTGTCGGCCGCTTTCCGGGACCATGCCCTCTTCGTCTGCTTCGCACCCTACGGCAATCCTGAGATTGCGGTGGCGGTCATCCTGGAAAACGCCGGTCACGGAGGGGCAGTGGCCGCCCCGGTAGCCCGGAAGATCATCGATGCCTATTTTGCTAAGAAGAAAATGATCCAAAACCCGACGCAGCCGCAGAGGGACGACGTGAGACTCCAGGAGAAACAAAAGCCATGATCAAATTGGATCGCCGTCTCATCCTGAATTTCGACTGGACCCTGTTCATCCTGGTTTTGGTCATCAGCGGCGTCGGCCTGCTGAACATCTACAGCGCCGGTTTCAGCCTCACGGATTTCCGGCAGACGCCGCTTTACATCAGGCAAATCCAGTGGATACTCATCGGCGTCGCGGGAATGGCCGTCGCTTTTCTTGTGGATTACCGCTTCCTCAGCCGCCATGCCTATATCATTTACGGTATCTCCATCGCCCTTCTCCTCCTTGTCTTTACCACCGGTTACGCGACGCGCGGTTCCCAGCGCTGGATCGCCGTCGGCGGTTTCACCTTCCAGCCGTCGGAGCTGGTCAAGCTGACGATCATCCTGGCGCTGGCCAAATACTTTGACCGCAGCCAGAGCGGCCGGAATTACCGCCTGCGGGAGCTGCTCATCCCCTCTCTCATCGTCCTCATCCCGTTCACCCTGATCCTCAAACAACCGGACCTGGGAACGGGATTGATCCTCATCATCCTGTTTTTCTCCATCGTTTTCTTTGTCGGCCTGGACTGGAGATCGCTTCTTTTAGCCGCCGCCGGAGGCCTCACCCTGACCCCCATCGGCTGGCATCTCCTCAAGGATTACCAGAAGGAGAGGATCATGACCTTCTTCAGTCCCGAGCGGGACCCCCTCGGCTCCGGCTACCATATTATCCAGTCGATGATCGCCGTCGGTTCGGGAGGGATCTTCGGAAAGGGATTCCTGAAGGGGTCCCAGACCCAGCTAAAGTTCCTGCCGGAACAGCAGACGGATTTCGTCTTTTCCGTCTTTGCGGAGGAGTGGGGCTTCCTGGGCGGGGTGATCCTGATGGTCATGTTCTTCCTGCTGATCCTGTGGGGGCTGAAGATCGTTCTCCATTCCAAGGACTATCTGGGGGCTCTTGTCGCCTTCGGGATCACCATGCTGATCTTCTGGGAGGTCTTCATCAACATCGGCATGGTCCTGGGTATCCTCCCCGTGGTAGGCATCCCCCTGCCGTTTCTAAGCTATGGCGGCTCGTCGATGGTGGTCCTGATGACTGCCATCGGCCTGCTCATGAATATCAGCGTGAGAAGATTCATTCTTCAGTCGTAATGACACCGCAGCCGGCGGTTAATCTTGCAAAGAAGCCGATAAGACGATCAGACAGGGGACGGTTTCGCCGTTCAAGGAGGCATGAGATGCTTGGAAAGAAGAAAAAGGAAGAGGAAGAGGAAGAGGTCAGGGCCTTTTTGGGTAAAGGCGCCGAATTCACCGGGAAGCTGATTTTCAACGGCTCGGTCCGGATCGACGGCGATTTCAAGGGCGACATCTTCGGCAACGGCACCCTGGTGATCGGCGAGGGCGCCGAGGTCGAGGCCGACATCCGCGTGGACAGCGTCTTGGTCAGCGGCGAGGTGCGGGGCCAGATCGACTGCAAGAAGAGACTCAAACTCTATCCGAAGGGAAAGGTGCTCGGCGACGTGAACACGCCCGCCTTCTTTGTCGATGAGGGGGCCTTCTTTGAGGGAAACTGTCACATGACCAGCAATGAAACCGAGGTCCATCCCCTGCCCCTGGAGCGGTCTGCTGACGGGGGAAAGCGGTGACGCTCCGAGAGTTACGGTCGTTTAACTATACACAGTTACGGATAATTTTCCGCACGGCAGGCGAAAATAAATAATGCGGGATTTTGTTTTTTTTCTTGACAGTCGGCGCATAATAGTTCAGATACTGGCGGCAGTTTGCTCTCTCAATTCCGGCCGCAAAGCCGGAATATTTCCGAAAGGCCGTCAGAAATCAGAGAGCCAAAGGTTTCTGAGGATATCGCCGAAAGCGCTTGCCCTGTTTTTTCATTAATAACACGATGGAGGTTATAGAGTGTGATCAGTCTCGACTATTCGCTGGGCATTCAGATCATCAATTTTCTTCTTTTGATATTCATCCTGAATCGCCTTCTCTACAAGCCGCTTCTCGGCTTGATCGACAAGCGCAACAAGAAGATCGAGGCCTCGAAAGCGGAGTGCAACCGCCTCCAGGAAATCGTGGAACAGAAGATGGCCGCCTACGAAGAAAAACTCCGTCTGGCGAAGGCAACCGCCGTTGAACAGAAGAATGGGATCATCCGGCAGGGCGCCGATGAGGCAAAGGCCGGCATCGATTCCGTCCGCGCCGATATCCCCGCAATGATGGAGCAGTTCCATGCCCGCATGGAGGGGGAAATCCGCGAAGCAAAAAGGATTCTGATCGACCAGTCTCACAAGCTGTCCGTTGAGATTGCGGAAAAGGTCCTGGGAAGGAGCCTCCGATGAGCGAGCGGTTTGAATTGAATCGGCCCGGCCGCCCAGGAATCAACAGCGAACCGCAGGCAACCGGACGGAGAACGGGGCGCAGGGGGTTAGCCTGTCTGGTTGCATGCCTCCTCTCATGCCTCTTCCGGCTGGCGACGGCTTATGCCTCCGGCGGCGGCGGAGAGGAGGGGCCGAACTGGTTCGGCTTTGCCTGGAGGCTGCTGAATTTCCTCGTCCTGATCGGCATTCTCTATTGGCTTCTTGCCAGTAAGATAAGGGATTTCTTGACCGGACGGCGCGAGGGTATCAAAACCGCCCTGAGCGAAGCCGCATCCGCCCAAGAGGCAGCGGAGAAGAGGTTCCGGGAGTATTCTGAGAAGTTAGACAAGGCGACGGAAGAGATCGAGCAGCTCGGTGAAATGATCAGGTCCCAGGGGCTGGTTGAAAAGGAGAGGATCCTCGAAGAGGCGCGGAAAGCGGCGGAGAAGATGAAGGAAGACACTGAGAAAAGGCTGGAGCAGGAATTCAGCAAGGCCGGCAGGGACCTTCGGATAGAGGCGGTCCGCCTCTCCACCCAGATGGCCGAAGAGCTCCTCATGAGACACATCAAGGCGGAAGATCACGAAACGATGGTCAAGGACTATATCGAGAAGGTGGCAAATAAGAATTGATCAAAGGTTTTCCCGACTTTTTACGAGGGCATGAATATTGATCGGCAGCAACATCGCAAAGCGCTATGCCCGGGCTTTTTTCGAGATCGCCAAAGAGGAGAGGCGGTACCAAGACTACTTCCAGGAACTGGGACATTTTTCCGCCATCCTCAGGGAAAACAAAAGCCTGAATGAATTTCTGGCCAACCCGATCTTCGCTCAGCCCGACAAGAAGGCGGTGGTGGAAACACTCCTGCAGAAGGCAGGGATCTCCCCGCTGACCGCCAACTTCCTGAATCTGCTGGTCGACAAGCGCCGCATCGGGATTCTCTCCGACATTGAAGGCTGCTACCGGGAGTTGATGGACGACGCCCTGAAAAAGGTCAGGGTCACGGTCAAGACGGCTTTTCCGCTGACCGGCGAGCTCTCCGCGCGGTTGCAGAAGGGGCTGGAGAGTCTGACCGGCAAACAGGTTGAGATGACCGTCCTGGAGGACCAATCCTTGCTCGGGGGTATCGTTGTCCGGATCGGAGATACGCTTTATGACGGCAGCATCAAGACGCAACTGAACAAAATCAGGAATCTCTTAGGGGAGGAGATATAGGGCATGGAACCCATCAGAGCAGAGGAAATCAGCGAGATCATCTCCAGGCAGATCAAAGAGTATGAAAAGAAACTGGATATCAGCGAAACGGGAACGGTCCTCTCCGTCGGCGATGGCATCGCCAGGGTCTACGGCGTGGAAAACGCCATGGCCATGGAGCTGCTGGAATTCCCCGGAGGAATTCTCGGCATGGTCCTGAACCTCGAGACGGACAACGTCGGCGTGGCCGTTCTCGGCGAAGTGACCCACATCAAGGAAGGGGATATCGTCAAGAGAACCGGCAAGATCGCCCAGATCCCCGTCGGCGAGGCGTTATTAGGCCGCGTCATTGACGCCACGGGCGCCCCCCTGGACGGGATGGGTCCCATCGAAGCGGCGGAATACCGCCGGATCGAGATGGTCGCCCCCGGCGTGGTCTTCCGCCAGCCAGTCAACGAGCCGATGTACACCGGCCTCAAGGCGATCGACGCCATGACGCCTATTGGCCGGGGTCAGCGCGAACTGATCATCGGCGACCGCCAGATCGGGAAGACCGCCATCGGCATTGATGCGATCATCCGCCAGAAGGATACCGGCGTGAAGTGCATTTACGTCGCCATCGGCCAGAAGAAATCCACCGTCGCCCAGGTGGTCGAGAATCTCAAGAAGCACGAAGCCATGTCCTACACCTGCGTCGTCGCCGCCTGCGCCAGCGACCCCGCCACCCTGCAGTACATCGCTGCCTATGCCGGCTGCAGCATCGGTGAATACTTCCGCGACCGCGGGCAGGACGCCCTGATCATCTACGACGATCTCTCCAAACAGGCCGTGGCCTACCGCCAGATCTCGCTGCTGCTCAGGCGCCCGCCGGGACGCGAGGCCTTCCCCGGCGACATCTTCTACAACCACTCCCGGCTGCTTGAGAGGGCCGCGCGGGTGAGCGAGGAACTCGGCGGCGGTTCGCTCACCGCCCTACCCATCATCGAGACGCAGGCGGGCGACGTATCCGCCTATATCCCGACGAACGTCATCTCGATTACCGACGGCCAGGTCTACCTGGAACCCTCCCTTTTCTTCTCCGGCATCCGCCCGGCGATCAACGTGGGACTCTCGGTCTCTCGCGTCGGCGCCGCCGCCCAGGTCAAGGCGATGAAGCAGGTTGCAGGCACCCTGAAGTTAGACCTCGCCCAGTACCGGGAGCTGGCCGCCTTCGCCCAGTTCGGCTCCGACCTGGACAAGTCGACGCAGGCGCAGTTGGACCGCGGCATCCGGCTCGTCGAGATCCTGAAGCAACCCCAGTTCTCCCCCATGTCGCTCGCCCAGGAGGTCGTCATCCTCTATGCGGGCACCCGGGGCTTCCTGGACAAGTACCCGGTGGACAAACTGCAGAACTACGAGCGGCAGCTTCTGAGTTTCGCTGAGGGCAAGTATCCGGAGATCATGAAGGAAATAGACGAGAAGAAGATTATCAGCCCGGAACTCGACAAGAAGCTCAGGGAGGTGCTGACAGAGTTCGACTCGGTCTACGTCGCCGAGTGAGATTTTGCATGCAAAAGGAACACAATGCTTATAAGGGAACAGGTTTGAATGGCCGCACTCAAGGACATTAAGCGGAAGATCACCGCTGTTCATAAGACGAAGCAGATCACCAGGGCCATGAACATGGTGGCCGCCTCGAAGTTCAAGGCCGCCCAGATGCGAATGGAGAATTTCCGGCCCTATGCCGTGAAGTTCATGGAGGTCTTAAACAGTCTCGCCCTGCGGGTGGACGCCATCAACCATCCCCTGCTCGCGGTCCGGGAACCGAAGCGGATCCGCGTGATCTGCATGACATCCGACCGGGGACTCTGCGGAGGATTCAACAACAACCTGATCAAGGCCGCCGAACGGTTCGTCAGGGAGAAACTACGCGACGGACAGGAAGTTTCGGTCATCCCCATCGGCCGAAAAGGGCGGGATTTCTTCAGGAAGAAGACCAAGGTCCTCAACGCCCGGGCCGATGTCTTCGGGAAATTCGACATGAGCCTCGCCGTCAGGATCTCCGAGGACATCATCCCGCCTTTCATCAGCGAGGAGTACGACGAGCTCTACCTCCTCTACAACGAGTTCGTCAACGTCGCCGTACAGAGGCCCTCCGTGGTCCGGCTCTTCCCTCTTCCCTCCATCGGCCGCGCGGAGGAGATCGAACCGGGCAAGAGGCTCGATTACATCTATGAGCCTTCCGAGGGGATCATTCTGGAGAAGCTGCTCCCCATGTACATGCACGTCCTGATCTACCGGGCGCTGTTGGAAACCTTCGCCGGGGAAAACGGCGCCAGGATGGCGGCGATGGACAACGCCACCCGGAACTGTGAGGACCTGATCCAGAGCCTGACGCTCAAATACAACCAGATGAGACAATCGGCGATCACGGCCGAGCTGATGGACATCGTGGGAGGAACCGAAGCGCTGGCAAAGGGATAAAAGACTATAGAGATGAGAGGCGGGCGGTTGAGAACCGTCGCCCATTCGATCATTTAAGGAGACGGGTATGAACATTGGCAGGGTTGTACAGGTTATCGGACCGGTCGTAGACGTGGCGTTTGAGGGGGGACAGCTCCCGAATATCATGAATGCCATCGCCATCACCAATCCCACCATCAACGACCAGGAGGACAACCTGATCGTGGAGATCGCCCAGCATCTGGGCGACAACGTCGTCCGATGCATCGCCATGGACATCACCGACGGCCTGGTCCGCGGAATGAAGGCGAAGGACATGGGCGGACCCATCAGCGTGCCCGTGGGATCGGAATGCCTCGGCCGGATACTCAACGTCGTCGGCCGGCCGGTCGACGGCCTCGGGCCGGTGGAGGCTAAGCATTACATGCCCATCCACCGCGAGGCGCCCACCTTCCTCGAACAGGACACCTCGGTCCATGTGTTGGAAACCGGGGTCAAGGTCATCGATCTTCTCGTCCCCTTTCCGAGAGGCGGCAAGATGGGGATGTTCGGCGGCGCCGGCGTCGGCAAGACCGTCGTCATGATGGAGATGATCCACAACATCGCCATGCACCACGGCGGCATCTCGGTCTTCGCCGGAGTGGGCGAGCGGACCCGCGAGGGGAACGACCTTTACTTAGAGATGAAGGAATCGGGGGTCATCAAGCAGGCCGCCCTGATCTACGGACAGATGACCGAACCGCCGGGGGCGCGGGCCCGAGTTTCGCTGACGGCCCTGGCGGCGGCCGAATATTTCCGGGATGTGGAGGGACAGGACGTCCTCCTGTTCATCGACAACATCTTCCGGTTTACACAGGCCGGCTCCGAGGTATCGGCCCTCCTGGGGCGCATGCCCTCCGCCGTCGGTTATCAGCCGACTCTGGCCACCGACCTCGGGGAACTTCAGGAGCGTATCACCTCCACGAACAAGGGGTCCATTACGGCTGTTCAGTGCGTTTACGTCCCCGCCGACGACCTGACGGATCCGGCGCCGGCAACGACATTTGCCCATCTCGATGGAACCGTTGTTCTCTCTCGACCGCTCTCAGAACTTGGCATCTACCCCGCAGTGGACCCCCTTGATTCGACCTCCCGCATCCTGGACCCGATCGTGCTCGGCAAGGAGCACTACCAGGTGGCCAGACAGGTCCAGGTGTCGCTGCAGAAATACAAGGATCTCCAGGACATCATAGCGATCCTGGGCATGGATGAGCTCTCCGAGGAGGACAAGGTCACCGTCAGCCGGGCGAGGAAGATCCAGAGATTCCTCTCCCAGCCCTTCTTTGTCGCCGCCCAGTTCACCGGCAAGGAAGGCAAGTTCGTTCCGGTGGCCGAAACGGTCAGGGGATTCAAGGAGATCATCGAGGGAAAACACGATGACCTGCCCGAACAGGCCTTCTACATGGTCGGCGGCATCGACGAGGTCGTGGAGAAGGCGAAGAAGTTGGCCGAATAGCCGGAGGATCTTGAGATGGCTGACGAATTGAAACTGGAAATCGTAACCCCGGAGCAGATGACCTTCAGGGGTGTCGTCGAAGAGGTGACCATCCCCGGCACGGAAGGCCAGTTCGGCGTCCTTAAGGGACACGCCGCTCTATTGAGCTCGGTCGATATCGGAGAGCTCAGCTTCACCCAGGACCACAAGAAAACCTATTATGCGGTGAACACCGGCTATGCGGAGGTCACGGCCTCCAAGGTCACGGTCCTGGTGGAGACCGCGGAGAGGTTTGACCTGATCGACCGGGAAAGGGCGAAGCGGGCCAGGGAGCAGGCCGAGGAGAAACTGGCGAAGCTTTCCCGGGAAGACGTGGAGTTCGTAAAGGCCAGACTGGCTCTCCTCCGGGCGATAACGAGACTGAACGTCGCTGGACGAGATTGACTCTATTCCTCTTTCTCAACTGAGATATCGGTGATCTCGAACTCGCGGAGACCGCCGGGGGTATTCACGCTGACTTCATCGCCGACGCATTTGCCGATCAGCGCCCTGCCGATGGGCGAGGTTACGGAAATCATGTTTCTTTTGAGGTCCGATTCGAGGGGGCCGACAAGCTGGTAGGCGGTTTTCTTTCCCGTACTGCCGTCCTCGATGGTCACGGTGGCGCCGAAGACCGCCTTGTCGCAGCCCAGGTTCTTCAGTTCAATCACATTGGACATCGCCAGATTGTTCTCTAACTCCTGCATCCTGCCGTGCAGGAAGGACTGCCTCTCCTTGGCCGCCGAGTATTCCGCGTTTTCCGATAGATCCCCCTGCGCCCTCGCCGTTTCGATGTCCCTGATATTCGCGGGAATGGAGATCGTTTTGAGAACCTCCATCTCCCTCTTCAACCGTGCAAAGCCGGCCCTGGTGATGGGTATCTTATCCATAAACCTTCTCCTGCCTGAATATTCTTCGTGGCTCGCAGGCAGGCAACAACCCGGCCAACCGACTACCGCACGAGGTGTGATCATTAGTAAAGAAACCCGTGAGTGTCAAGGAAGAAATAAGCCGGCCTTGATCCACCGTCAAAAAGAATAGAAAACCTCGCTGCCCGTATTTATTTCCGGTTGATTTTTCCCTTCCCGCTATGCTACACGTAGATTACGTGTAAAAAGGAGGTTTTTACCATGAAACAAAATATAACCATCAGTCTTGATAAGGACCTTATCCGCACGGGGAAGGTGATTGCAGCACAGCGGGGGACTTCGCTGAATCGAATGTTGCGCCTGGAATTGGAAAGAATCATCCAGAACGCGAGGCAATACGATATGGCGAAACAGAAGGCCATCGCCGCGATGAAGGCGGGCTTTCATTCCAGCATGGATCGCTACCCTTCCAGGGATGAGCTTCATGAACGATAGGATATTTGTTGATACCAATATCCTCGTTTATGCTCACGACTTGAGCGCCGGAGACCGCCACGCCAAGGCCTCCACCGTCATTGAAAGCCTGTGGGAAGCGGAAACGGGGGTTATCAGCACACAGGTCCTTCAGGAGTTTTATGTCACCATCACGCGCAAAATCAAGGATCCGTTGAAGCCGGCCGAAGCGCGGGAAATCATCCGGAATTACCTCGCCTGGCCCGTGCAGATCAATGATCCGGAGACGACGATCCGGGCTTCTGAAATCGAAGAAAAGAACAGTCTCTCTTTTTGGGACGCGCTGATTGTTGCCGCTGCCCTTCGGCTGCAAGCGGAAAAAATAATCACGGAAGACCTGAATCATGGGCAGATCATCGAGGGCATCCTGGTTGAAAATCCCTTGAGATAATACTGGATTAAGCAAAAGGCGTTCTGACTCAGGAATGTCTGATAGGGCATCAGAATTTTTTCCCTTTGCGAATTGAGCAAGAAACCCGATTGTGCGGAGTACATCATGAAAACCAGCCCGCGGAAAATTAGGCGGCGGATTTAGCCGGGCAGACAACTTGCCACGCCCCGGAAACTGTGTTAGAAAACGGTTATTCGGTTTTCCATTGTGGAAAGGAGCTCTGACGCCGCGATGATAGACCAGTATGCAAGGGATATCAACTATCTGCGGGTTTCCGTGACGGATCGGTGCAACCTCCGCTGCACCTATTGCATGCCCAAGGAGGGAATCTCCCGGATCGGTCACGACGACATCCTCCGGTACGAGGAGATTCTCCGGATCATCCGTGTCGCGGCGGGGATGGGGATCACCAAGGTCCGAATCACCGGCGGCGAGCCTCTGGTCCGCCGGGGGATCGTGGAGTTCATCGCCTCCCTCGGCACAGTACAGGAAATAACCGACGTCAGCCTGACGACTAACGGTATCCTGCTGAAGGACTGCGCGGAGGACCTCTTCGAGGCGGGGATCCGGCGGATCAACGTCAGCCTCGATTCCCTCGACGCCGAAAAATACGCCCGGATCACGCGGGGCGGCAATCTCCGAACCGTCCTGCGGGGAATCCGGAAGGCCCGTGAAGCCGGCTTTTCGCCCATAAAGATCAACATCGTGGCCATCAAGGGTTTCAATGACGACGAGATCATCGAGTTCGCCCGCCTGACCCTCTTAAATCCATATCAGATCCGCTTCATCGAACTGATGCCCCTGGGCAGCGCGGGAAGCGAGAACAACGGCCGCTACCTTGCAAACGACTTCATCAGGGAGCGCATCGGGAAGATTGGCCGCCTCGAACCGGTCAACGGCAAGGGTCAGAAAAGCGACGGACCGGCACGGATCTACCGCCTGGCGGGAGGAGCGGGAGAGATCGGTTTCATCAGCCCGGTGAGCCGGCACTTCTGCCATACCTGCAACCGCCTCCGCCTGACGGCGGACGGCTTTCTCCGGGCCTGTTTGCTCTCGGACGACGAAGTGGACCTCAAGGGTCCCCTCCGGGCAGGATGCAGCAATGGCGGCATCGAAGAGCTTATCCGGCAGGCAATCACTCGAAAACCGCGACAACACGAGGTGTTCTGCGATGAAGGCCATATCAAGAAATGCATGAAGGAGATGCCGGCGATCGGCGGATGAGGGAAAAGAAACGCCATGACGATGGAAGAAGCAACGGCACATGACGACCGGCGGGCAACGCCGCGCGGCCGCTACCTCGACGGGAGGATCAAGAGCCTTATCCTCGATCTGACCGCGCCCCGGGCCGGGGAACGCCTCCTCGACATCGGGTGCGGCGGCGGCGAGCACCTCTGCCTCTTCCGGCGGAAGGGGTGTGACGTGACGGGCATCGATCCGTCGCCCTTCATGCTCGATCTGGCCCGCCAGCGGCTCGAGCACCGCGTCGACCTCCACCAGGGCCGGGCCGAGGACCTCCTTTTTTCCGACAACGAATTCGACATCGTCACCCTGATCACATCCCTCGAATTCATGGACGATCCGGGCCGGGCCGTAGCCGAGGCGATCCGGGTCTGCCGGGGACGGGTCTTCATCGGGGTGATGAACCGCTATTCCGCAATCGGCGCCCAAGGGCGCCTGATGAACCTCTTCAATTCGCCGATCGACAAGAAAGCCCGGCACTTCCACCTTGCCAGTCTCACCGCCATGATCCGGAGTCAGCTCCAGGGGGTCCGGATCCAGTGGGGAAGCGTCATCTTCCTCCCATGGGGCTGGTACGGCTTCGGCGCCGGCATGGAGGAGCGGATCCCGGTAATGAACAATCCATTCGGCGCCTTCTTGGGCCTCTCCTTCTCCGTAACCTTCTCCTTCCGGACGATCCAGGAGGTCATCCGGGAACCCGCGCCGCTCAGCGCAGAGGGACGGAGACCGGTGCCGGGGGTCGTCCGGGAGGCGAAGCATGGTTCATGAAGCGCTGCTCTACGTAAAGGAAGACGAAAACGACGTGAGGTGCGGGCTCTGCGCCCACCGCTGCCGGATCGCCCCCGGCGCACGGGGGGTCTGCGGCGTCCGGGAGAACCGGGAGGGGGTCCTCTTAAGCCTCGTCTACGGGTCGCTCATCGCCGAAAACGTCGATCCCATCGAGAAAAAGCCCCTCTTCCACGTCCTTCCCGGTTCGCGTTCCTTTTCCATCGCCACGCCGGGATGCAACTTCCGCTGCGACTTCTGCCAGAACCACGAGATCTCGCAGATGCCGCGGGAGGAGGGCCGCATCGTCGGGCGGGAGCGGACGCCGGAGGAGATCGTGGAACTGGCCCTCCAGGACGGGGCGCGGAGCATCGCCTACACCTATACGGAGCCGACCATCTATTTCGAATTCGCTTACGACACTGCCGGGATTGCCCGGGAGAAGGGGCTCGTGAACGTCTTCGTGACCAACGGCTACATGACGGGAGAGATGTTGGAACTCCTGGCGCCGCGCCTGGATGCTGCAAATGTGGATCTCAAGGCCTTCAACGACGATTTCTACCGCAAGCGGTGCGGCGCGCGTCTGCAGCCGGTCCTCGACAGCCTGCGGAAGATGAAGGAGCTCGGGATCTGGGTCGAGGTGACGACCCTCCTCATCCCGGGCTGCAACGACAGCGATGAGGAGCTCCGGCAGATCGCCGGGTTCATCCTCTCCCTCGGGCCGGAAACCCCCTGGCACATCAGCCGTTTCCACCCCCAGTACCGGATGACGGAGACACCACCGACGGCGGCCGCCTCCATCCACCGGGCCGCCCGGATCGGCAGATCCGCCGGTCTGAAATACGTCTATAGCGGGAACATCCCCGGCGACATCGGAGAAAATACGCTCTGCGCCCACTGCAGCCATCTCCTCATCGGCCGCATCGGCTTCTCCATCGAGCGGCTGAACCTGAAGGAATCGGCTTGCCCCCGCTGCGGGACGCCCCTTGACGGGATCTTCTGAAGGAGCCGGGAACGGCCATGAAAGATCCGTTCCAGGAGGTTCCGGATACGCGTTCAGACCCCGGCAGCCTTCCGCGATTTCTTCTTCAGCCGGCTGATACGATGCCGCAGGATTTTGGCTGTTTTACCGTCCTTCGCCTCCAGCACTTGCAGCCTCGTCTCTTTGAGCTTACGGATTTTTGCTTTCAGCTCGGCTTTGGTCATCTTGAGCTTGACGACCTTCTTCCTTTTCTTGACGGACGCTTCACCCTTGATCCCCCTAACTTCCTTGATGAAGGCGACAATTTCGTCCTTCTTCATGTCGTGAACAGCCGTAGAATGCGGGATCGCCAGGGCGATTTCCCGGAGTTCCTTGACCGTCATCTTTTCCAGGGGCTTTTCTTCGTGTGGCTCCTTCTTCTTGGTTTCCTCTGCCATCGCGCGTATCCCTCCTCATCGTGATATTCGGTGATTCTCAGGGCATCAAGCCGCAATGCCGAAGCAACTTCTCAGCGCCTTCATACCATGAAAGGACGGGATGGTTCAACCCCGGCGTGGACACGATATCAATACATACATCTCCGACCTTGAGTTCTCTTTCCAGAGACTCGATCTCCGGAAGGGGGTTTTACACAAGCCGCTCCTGTACCTGAGCTACTATTTCAAGAAAATCGCCAGGAATACTACGATCGTCTGAACATGGTTAGGGAGACGGGCGATTATGAACAGTGGGTGGATTATTTCCTGAAAGGGGTTGTGGACATCGCCGGCGCCGCGATGGATACGGCCAGGCAGATCCTCGAACTCCAGACCAATCATCGCCGTCTGTTGTGAGAGAAAAAGATCTCCTCCCCGATAGCCGTCGGGATTCTGGAGCAGTTGTTCTATACACCCACGATTTCCATCGCCCAGATCGCTGAGCGGTTCAACGTATCCTACCAGGCGGCGTCCACGCTTGTGGCGCAGTTGGAAAAAGTCCAAATCCTCAGGGAAACCACGGGACGGAAACGTGACAAGCGTTACGTGTACAGCGATTACCTGAATATCCTCGCCGAAGGGACAAAGATCTGAAGGGCGCTTGTCGAATCCCTTCACGCTGTGAATGGTGGAGATCGTCACATTTTCCGTGGTGACGTCATAGGACCTCTTGGCCCGGTAATCTTCCGAAATCCAGTTGTGCAGGAGGCCCCTTTTGTCCAGCGCCTTCCCGATGAGGAGGGGTAAATTCATACCGGGGTCATTCTCCGGGGTCTTCATGGCATAGATCACCGCCATTTCCGAGAGGGGGTAGCCCTCCTCCTCCGAGAGGTTCCGGATCCTGTCGGCCACCCAGGAGGTAATGGCCCCGTAATCGGGAAAAGCCCTGATGTCGGGAGGCGCGCCATAAGGCGCTTCAAAGGCTTCCGGAAACAACCGCCATAGCGCCATCTAATAGGGGACGCTTTTCAGATAAAGTCAATGGCAGCCACTGCGAGAAATCACTGTTATTATTGTAAGTCAATGTTGGAGGCGGATGCGCTTGTGTAGCAGACTTCCTTCCGTAATGCGTAGAAGCGCCCAGAGAAAAGATGAACTGTGCCGGCTATTGGTGCCACCTACTTATCAATGACAGCAATATCATTGAGAATCGGCGAATACCGTTTAAAGTCAAGATTGGCGGCGAGTGCGATTATGTAGCGGGTTTCTCTTTAGAACAGAAAAGCGACGAAAGGGCTCCCGGGAACCGAACCCTTTCGTCGTTTGGGCGCCAAAGGCGTCCCCCACTTCTTTTACGCACCATTGCTGGGTAAACCCCTTGATGGTTCGGATGTTTCCCTTCGCCGGCGTGACTTCTTTCAGCCCACGGCCTTGGGACCCGTCTCGCCGGTCCGGACCATGATGCATTCCTCCAGCGCGACGACGAAGATCTTGCCGTCGCCGATTTTTCCGGTACGGGCGCCCTTGATGATCGCCTCAATAGTCGGTTTGACGAATTCATCGTTGACCGCGATTTCGAAGCGAACCTTGTCGAGGAGGTTGACCTCGGTGAAAGCGCCTCGGTAGGACTCGGTATACCCGCCCTGCGCGCCGCATCCGATGACGTTGGAGACGGTCATCTTTCCCACGTTTGCCTTGACGAGCGCTTGCTTGACGTCGGTCAGTTTTTCAGGTTTCACGATGGCTATAATCAGTTTCATGTTGTATTCTCCTTTCATTGTAATAGGCCTTACGAAGCGAGGATCACTTCGTCAGGAACCCCTGGAAGTCGGGATAGGCCTTTGTGCCGTGTTCGCCGATATCCAATCCGGCTATCTCCTCTTCAGCCGACACCCTGAGCCCCATGACCATCTTGATCACGGACCACACGGCGAAAGCGACGATGAAGGTGAAAACCCCGACCGCCACGACGCCCGCCGCCTGTGCGGCGAGAAGCTTGAACCCGCCGCCGAACAGAAGACCGTTCCCGGTCGCCGTCCCCGTGATTTTGTCCTGGGCGAACAGACCCACGGCCAGGGTGCCGAAAATGCCGTTGACCAGGTGGACCGAGAGCGCGCCCACCGGATCGTCGATCTTCAGTTTGTCGAACATCAGGA
>Ga0154454_1002_pt3 | contig 28786 bp, 30 predicted proteins | sample RifGroC2_FD_105647 | JGI IMG/M metagenome (GOLD analysis project Ga0154454, IMG submission 105647) | Syntrophobacterales bacterium GWC2_56_13 | reverse complement strand
TTCTGCGACGCCACCCTGATCGATCCGCGGGCAAGCTCCACGGGAGAGCTGATCTGCCGGATCGCGGCGCATATGGGATTTGCGCTGACCGGGGAGATGGCAACCTGCCTCTATACGGCCATCCTGACCGATACGGGCGGATTCCGTTACGGGAACACCGGCCGGGGCGCCCTCCTGGCCGCGGCGGATCTGGTTGGCGGAGGCGCCAATCCCCAGTGGATATCGGAAAATGTGTATGATACGAATTCGCCGGCCAAGATCCGTCTCTTGGCGGCGGTCCTTCCCACGCTGACCCTCGACGGGGACGGCAGTATCGGATCACTCACCGTGACGCAGCAGGCGCTCGCCGCTGCCGGAGCGCTGCCGGAGCATACCGAAGGCTTTGTAGATCTGCCCAGAACCATCCGGGGGGTTCAGATTTCCATCCTCTATTCGGAGCTCACGGACGGCCGTTTCAAGCTGAGCCTCCGCTCCAAGGGTGCAGTCAATGTGGAACGCGCGGCCCGAGCCTTCGGAGGGGGAGGTCATATCAATGCCGCCGCCTGCCTGATGACGGGGGAGCTTCCGGACATCCGGCGGCGTGTGCTCGAGGCGATCAGGATGTCCGCCGCAGAGGCATGAACGGGGTCATCGTCATCGATAAGCCGTCGGGGCCGACATCCCGGGATGTGGTGGAGGAGGTCAAGCGAACGCTCGGGATCAGGAAGGCGGGCCATACAGGGACCCTGGATCCGCTGGCGACGGGCGTTCTTCCCGTCTGCATCAATGAGGCGACGAAGCTGGTCCAGTTCCTGGCGCTTGACGACAAGGAGTACCGGGCCACCCTCCTTCTGGGGGTCCGGACCGACACCCTCGATACCGAAGGATGCGTCCTTTTCAGGGAGGAGCCCCGCGTCACCCGGGAGCAAGTGGAAGAGGCGCTGATGGGTCTGATGGGAAGGCGGAAGCAGGCGCCGCCCCGCTACTCGGCTGTGAAGTTTCGGGGGAGGGCCCTCTACGACTGGGCGCGTCGGGGGATCGACGTCGAAGCGCTGCCGAGGGAGGTGGAGGTCTACAATGTCCGGATCGAGGAGATCCGGCTGCCCGAGGTGACCTTTACGGTCTCCTGTTCGAAGGGCACCTACATCCGCTCTCTCTGTGCGGAGGTGGGGGAAACGCTCGGGTGCGGGGGGTGCATGTCAGTCCTGCGCAGGATACGCAGCGGTTGTTTCCGCGAGGAGCAGGCGCTCACGATGGAAGACATGAAGGCTCAGGAAAAGAAGAGCTTCTTAGCAGCGCATCTGATGCCGATGGCGGAGGTCCTGCCCGGTATGGCCGTCATCGATGCGGATCCGGCGCTGGCGGATAAGTTGCGGAATGGGTATCAGCCGGATGGAGAGATTCTCGCCCGCTATCATATTCCTTTTTTTAGCGCCGGAGATGTGATAAAATTCACTGACGGCAGGCGCCTGGTGGCCATCGGCCGTATGCTCTGCGCCTCGGACGAACTGGTTTCAGGAGAAAGTAAAAAACAGACAGTAAGGATTTTACGGGTATTTAACGACTGAGGCCGAAGGCATTGAGACTTGCGTCATTGACTTAAGGGAGGACGAGAGAAGTGTTAGATGTGGGAAAAAGAAAGGATATCATCGGCAGTTATCAGTTGCACGAAAAGGATACGGGATCCCCGGAGGTCCAGATTGCCCTCCTCAGCGCCAGGATTGGATACCTGACGGAACATTTCAAGACCCACAAAAAGGATCACCATTCCCGGCGGGGGCTCCTGAAGCTTGTCGGCCAGAGGCGGAGGCTTCTGGACTATGTGAAGAACAAGGACGTGGAACGCTACCGAAGTGTGATTCAGCGTTTAGGGCTCAGGAAGTAACCTGAGCGCAGGGTGCGGGGTGTCGATCAGGAGTAGGAAGTAAGAAGTGTGGAGTAGGCAAAGCGCCCCGCTTCTTAACGCCTTACTCCTGCCATGCCCCGCACTGGAATTAAAAAAATCGAGAGGAAAATATGAGTAAACTGTTCAATGAAGATTTTGCGGGGAGGAGTATCTCCCTCAAGACGGACTATGTCGCGGGCCAGGCGGACGGCGCCGTCCTTGTGAAATACGGGGATACGGTGGTTCTGGTAACCGCTGTTTCCTTAAAGACGATACGGGAAGGGGTCGATTTTCTGCCCCTGACCGTGGATTATCAGGAAATGACCTTTGCCGCCGGGAAGATCCCCGGTGGTTTCTTCAAGAGGGAGGGGCGTCCCAACGAGAAGGAGATCCTGACCTCGCGGATCATCGACCGCTCCATCAGGCCTCTGTTTCCGAAGAAATATTTCCACGAGACCCAGATCGTGGCGTCGGTCCTTTCCGTGGACGACGAGAACGACTCCGATGTGGCGGCGATGCTCGCCGCATCCGCTGCGCTTGAGATCTCGGATATCCCCTTCAAGGGACCGATTGCCGGGGTCCGGGTCGGTCGCGTGGATGCCGCCTTTGTCTGCAATCCCTCGGTAGCGGTTCAGGAAAAAAGCGATATCAATCTTTTTTTAGTGGGACGGAAGATCGTCCCCGGCACGGAGGGAAGGCCTTATGACGTCAACCTGGTCATGATGGAAGGCGGGTCGAATGAGGTCGGCGAGGATGTGATCGTCGACGCCATCAATTTCGGTCTTGAGGCGATGCGGCCGATGATCGAACTGCAGGACCGCATGCGTCAGGAGACGGGAAAGACCAAGCGGGTCGTGGAGATTCCGGCCGTTGACGAGTCCCTCGTGGCGAAGGTGTCCGATGCGGCGCTGCCGGGCCTGAAAGAGGGTTACGGTATGCCGCGCAAGTTAGAGCGTTACGCGAAGCTGGATCAGGTCCGAAAAGACGTGGTTAAGACGCTCACGGCCGATGATTCTTACCTCAAGCCCAAGATTCTCGAGATCATCGAGGAGTTGGAAAGGGGCATCCTCCGGGAGATGATCCTCCATGAGAACAGAAGAATCGATGGCCGTTCCAATACGGAAATCCGTCCGATCAGCTCCGAGATCGGGCTCCTGCCGCGCGCCCATGGGTCGGCCCTGTTCAACCGGGGCGAGACCCAGGCCCTGGTCACCGTGACCCTGGGGACCTCCCATGACGAGCAGCGGATGGATTACATCGCCGGGGAGGAGAGGCGCTCCTTCCTCCTCCACTACAATTTTCCGCCCTACTGCGTTGGTGAGGCCAAACCTCTCCGGAACCCGGGAAGACGGGAGATCGGCCATGGCGGCCTGTCTCGAAGAGCCCTCCTTCCCGTCCTGCCGCCCAAGGAGGAGTTCCCCTATACGATCCGGATCGTCTCCGAGATCCTCTCGTCCAACGGTTCCTCTTCGATGGCTACTGTCTGCGGTGGATGTCTCTCCCTGATGGACGCCGGGGTGCCGATCCGGGATACCGTCGCCGGGATAGCCATGGGGCTCCTGAAGGAAGGCGACCAGGTGGTCATCCTCTCCGACATACTCGGCGATGAAGACCACGCCGGCGACATGGACTTCAAGGTATGCGGGACTGAAAAGGGCGTGACCTCCATGCAGATGGATATCAAGATCGACAATCTGACCCGGGACATCCTGAGGAAGGCCTTGAACCAGGCCCGGGAGGGGAGGCTCTTCATCATCGGAAAGCTGCGCGAGAACATTGCTGCCCCTCGGCAGGACATCTCAATCTACGCCCCGCGGATCACCACCGTCAAGGTCAGACCGGATAAGGTGCGCGACGTGATCGGTTCCGGCGGCAAGAACATCCGCCAGATCGTGGCGGAGACGGGCGTCGAGATCAACGTGGAGGATGACGGCACGGTGACCATAGCCTCCAGCGACGCGGAAGCCGCCGCCCGGGCCGTGGCCATGGTGAAGTGGCTGACCGAGGATGCGGAGGTCGGCAAGATCTACAAGGGCACGGTCAAGAAGATCGTGGATTTCGGCGCCTTCGTCGAGATCCTGCCCGGAACGGAGGGTCTTCTGCACATCTCGCAGCTCGCCCGTGAGCGGGTGAACAAGGTCACCGACATCCTCCGCGAGGGGGACGAGGTGATGGTCAAGGTGCTGGAGATGGACAAGCAGGGTAAGATCCGTCTCAGCAGGAAGGAAGCGCTGGGAGCCGATGGTCAGTAAGACCATTCTGGATAACGGCATCCGGGTCATCTCCGAGGAGATCGACCATGTCCGGTCGGTCTCCATCGGAGCCTGGGTCGAAGGCGGTTCCCGCTATGAAAACGGCCTGAACAACGGGGCTGCCCATTTCATCGAACACATGCTGTTCAAAGGCACCGACCGGCGGTCCGCCTTCGATATCGCCTCTGCCATCGATTCTGTAGGCGGTGTGATGAACGCCGCCACAGGGAAAGAACTCACCTCCTTCTATATCAAGATTCCGGATTACCATCTGGAACTGGCCGTCGATCTTCTGGCCGATCTCTTTACCGGTTCGCGATTCGACGAGAAGGACATCGGCCGCGAGAAGTCGGTCATTCTTCAGGAGATCCGGATGGTCGAGGACACCCCCGATGATAAAATCCACGATTTCTTTGAGAGCCTGTTCTGGAGAGGACATCCCCTCGGACTTCCCATTCTTGGGACGAAAGAACGGATCGAAGCCTTCCGCCGCGACGAACTCCTCCATTTCTTCCAGACCCGCTACCGGGGAAGACATCTCGTTCTCACCGCGGCCGGAAATCTTAAACACAATCGGTTCGTAGATCTCGTTCGGCGGTCCTTCGGATCGCTCCGCGGTTCATCCGTTTGCGAGCTCATCGAAGTCCCCGTAGCCAGGCCGGGGAAGGACGTTCTCCGGAAGGAACTGGAACAGGTGCATCTCCTCATCGGCTCTCCAGCGCCCTCGGCTGTCAGCCCAGAGCGTCATGCGGCATTTCTCCTGAACTCTGTCCTGGGGGGGAGCATGAGTTCGCGGCTGTTTCAGGAGATCAGGGAAAAGAGGGGCCTCGCCTACGAGGTCTACTCCTATCTGACCCCCTATATGGATGCCGGTCTTTTCGGAATCTACCTGGGAACCGGCAGAGACCGGGTCCGGGAGGTGCTGGGCCTTGTCCGGGAGTGCCTGGAGAGGTCCTGTTCCGAACGACTGACGGAGGAAGAGCTGCGGTCGGCCAAGGAACTGATCAAGGGGAATTTCCTCCTCGGCATGGAAAGCACGGACAACCGGATGACGGTACTTGCAAGGAACGAGTTATGTTTCGGAAGGCAGGTGACGCCAGAGGAGATCATCGAGCAGATCGAGGCGGTCGGGAGCGAGCAGATCCGCATGCTGGCAGGTAAGATGTTCCGGCCGGAGGCGCTGACGGTTGCGGCGCTTGGTCCTGTGTCCGCAGAGGCATTGGCGTAATGAAGACGGCTACGTAAAAAGTCCGGATGCTGCGTTGCGCTTCATCCTTCGTCATTGCGGCGTACGCCAAAGTACGCCTCATAATGGGGACGGATTTCAAATCCGTCCCCACGCGCGCCTTGCCTGCGGCCTTTTTACGAAGCCGTCCCATTTTCACCACTTTTAAGACTTTTTACGAGGTCGTGATGAACATTCTCAAACAAAAAAGATTATGATAGAAGAGATCGAAGTGTCCATCAGAAAAATGCCGGGAACGGAAGATCTGCCCCTGCCCCGTTACATGACCGGGCAAGCGGCGGGGATGGATATCATGGCGGCGGTCAGGGAAGAGGTGACAATTCTTCCCGGTGCAAGGACGCTGGTGCCAACCGGTGTCGCGGTTGCCCTCCCCGAAGGTTACGAGGCCGAAATCAGGCCCCGGAGCGGGCTAGCCGTTCGCCACGGCGTAACGCTGGTCAACGCCCCCGGTACGATCGACCCGGACTACCGGGGAGAGGTGGGGGTCATCCTGATCAATCACGGCCAGGAGCCCTTCGTCATCCGGCGAGGGGACCGCGTCGCCCAGATGGTGGTGCACCGGGTCTGCCGTGTGATCTGGGCCGTATGCGGGGAACTCTCTCCGACGGAGAGGGGCGACGGCGGGTTTGGCCATACGAGATGAATTCCTTGTCTCCCCTCCGTCTCGCCCTGAGGTTCGCGGCGCACTAAAAAATAAATCTTCATAAAAATTCGCCTTTTTCAAAATTTCATCTTGCACTGCTCTTTTTTTTTATATATAGAGTTATGCAACGTCCTTCTGACATCTTCACAGCGTTACGGGGTATCAGAGACATGAAGATAGGCAGATATCTCATCGTCCTTGTTTTACTCATGGGAGCCCTGATCACATTCGGGGACAGGGGGCTCATCGACAACTACCGGATGAAGGAGAAATTGATGTCCCTCAAGAAGAACAATCATGAGATTACCCTCGAAAACATCGCTCTGAAAAAAAACATCACGCTTCTCCGGGATAATCTGTCCTATATTGGGATGGTGGCGAGAAGCGAACTCGGCATGGTTAAAAAAGGGGAGCTGGTTTACCGGAAGGCGCAATAAGAATCCCGTTACTGCCGCGGCAGGCGGGATCAAGACCCTTATCTCAGGATGGTGATCTCATGTTCGACATCAGGGGCTTGTTTTCGGGAGGAAAACAGCTTGCCGGACTTGACATAGGATCGAGTTGCATCAAGCTGGCTGAGATACAGGATACCCCCAAAGGCCGCATCCTCAGCCGCTTTTCCCTGATGCCCCTGGCCAGGGGAGTCATCGTCGACGGCACCGTGGCGGAGCCGGAAGTCCTGACTGCAACCATCAAAGAACTCCACAAACAGTCCGGCTGCAAGCGGAAGAAGATCGTCACCTCCATATCCGGGACCGCCGTGATCGTGAAGAAGGTCACCTTTACCCAGATTGACGAGGAGGAACTGCGGGATCTCATCCGGGATGAAGGGGGGAAGTATCTGCCCTTCGACAATATGGAGACGGTGTACTACGATTTTCAGATCCTGGGCGAAAACCCTTACAGCCCCAGTCAGATGGACGTCCTCCTCGTGGCGGCCAAGAAGGATATCATCGACGGCTATACTGAGGTCATCCGGGACGCGGGTCTCCTCCCGGTGATCATGGATGTCGATTCCTTTGCCCTCGAAACCATGTACGAGGAAAATTACGACTTCGAAGAGAACGACGTGGCCGTCCTCATCAACATCGGGGCGAGCATGACCAACCTCAATGTGGTGAAAGGCGGGATGTCGATCTTTACCCGGGATTTCACCATCGGCGGCAATTCCATCACCGAGGCGATTGCGGAGAGGCTGGGAATTCCTTTTGAGGAGGCGGAAAAGGCGAAGATCGAGGGGGCCGGGGAAGACGAACCGGCGCGGAGCCTCTTTCGGAAAGGGCTTATCGCCGATGCCGATCCGCTCTGCTCCGAGATCGAGCGTTCGGTCGACTATTTCCGTACCACATTCGGTGCGGAAAATATCAAGAAGATTCTTTTTTCCGGCGGCGGAGCGATGATCCCCGGCATCGCGGAGGACCTGTCCCACCGTCTCAGCATCGAGGCGGAAGTCGTCAATCCCTTCAAGAAAATCCAATTTGCCAAAAACGTGATGGATCAGGAAACGGCGGATCGCATCGGTCCCATGGCCACCGTCTGCGTGGGCCTGGCTTTGCGGAAGACAGGCGACTAATGATAAGAATCAATCTGCTCCCCTATCGGGAAAAGGAAAAGAAGGAGGACATCCAGCGCCAGATCATCATCATCTCCGGTTCCCTGCTGCTCTTTCTTGTGATTCTCATCTCCGGCCACCTCTATCTCGGTATGACTATCAGCGGTCTTGAGAAGAAGATCCTGGAGGCGGACGCCAGGCTTGTCGTTTTGAACAAGAAGGTCGGCGATATCGAGGATTTCAAAAAGGACAAGAAAGAACTGGAACAGAAACTGGCGGTTATCAACACCCTGGAGGTCAATAGGTTCTTTCCCGTCCGCATGCTGGATGAACTGAACATGGTCGTTCCCTCAAGGGACATCTGGCTGGACAGGGTCATCGAAACGGGAAAGGATTTGCGTATCGAGGGGGTGGCCAGGGACAACGGCATCCTGGCCCGCTTCATGATGAACTTGGGAAGGGCCGGCTTTGTTCAGTCCGTCGATCTCGTGATCTCCCAGGAGAAGGATGTTGCAGGCGTGAAGCTGCAGCAGTTCGCTCTGACATGTGTCATGAAAAAGGGGTTATGAGCCATGGCCGTGACACTGGATGACGTGAAGAAACTCTCTCCGAAGTACAAGGCGCTGATCATCTTTTTGATATACATCGTTCTGGGCTATCTCTATTACCTGCTTTTCCTTCAGGACGCACTTGCGAAGGGGACGGCCCTCAGCGCCAAGCTGACCACACTCCAGCAGGAGGTTACAGAGAAGGAACAGGCGGTGGCGCAGATCGAAAAGTTTATCCGGGAGATCACGGAGCTGAAGGCGACTTTTCAGGCGGCACTGCTGAAGCTTCCCAATGCAAGAGAAATCCCGGGTCTTCTGGCCTCTGTCGCCCAGTCCGGCCAGGGAGCCGGTGTGAATTTCCTCCTGTTCGAACCCCGCCCTCCGGACAAGAAGCCGCCGGAGACGAAACCGGGGTCTCCTCCTCCGGCCGCCGCCAAGGGGAAACCCCCGAAGCCGGCCGAACCGGAAAAATTTTACGATGAAATCTCCGTTCGGGTGCAACTGGTCGGCGGTTTCCATAACACGCTGTCCTTCTTCGAGCAGGTGGCCCGGATACCCCGGATCATCAATATCGAGGATATCAACATGGGCGATGCCCAGGAGGTGAAGGGCCGGGGTCGTGTCATCAAGACATCCTGCATCGTGAAGACTTACATGTTTGTGGACAGGAAATGATGAGAAGACATTCCATAGCGGGTATTGTGGGCGGCATCCTGGTGTCTGTGCTTACCGGCGGGATCGGCGCCGTCGGTTCCCAGGCTGCGGAAGCAAAAGCGGTTCCTTCGACTGCGCAGGCGGCGAAAACGGTTTCCGCCGTTGCCCCGGCGGCCTACGTCTATCACGCGGCAGGGAAACCGGATCCGTTCAGACCCTTCATCGAGCTCGATCAGGCCCTCCAGAAAAGGAAACTGGAGGAACAGAGTAAAAGAGCGTCTTTGAAAGAACGTCCCGTCTCGCCGCTTCAGCAGGAGGATCTCTGGAATTTCCGCCTCCTCGGCATCGCCGGTGATCGGGAAGGGGCAACGGCGACGGCGATCGTGGAGGATGGAACCAGGAAAAAATACTATCCGCTTTTTGTGGGGACCTATATCGGCCTGAACAGGGGGCGGGTCGCTTCGATCCTGCCTGACCGCGTGATCGTCGAAGAACCTACCGGCGCCCCGGCCAAAAGGGAGGGAAAGGCGCCGCTAAGGCGCATGAACTTAATGCTTCACAAGGATCAATAAGAGGGAAAACCATGAAACGGGCACTACAATGGATATGGCTTGTTTTTTTAGCGGCGATCATGACGGCGTCCCTCCCCCCGGTGTGGGGCGCACCACCCACAGCGCCGGATTCGGCCGTACAAACGGTCGGCGTAGGATACCTGGAAAACGTCACCTTTGAGAAACTGCCTGGGAAGGAGAGGGTGACCCTTACGGTGTCGAAGCAGTCCGGCGTGACGGTCGAGAATCTGCCGGGGAGTGCGGTCCTGGTCCGGCTGGAGAACCTCTTCGTCCCCGAGGGGCTTCGCCGTCCTCTCAGCGACGCGGCCCTCGCCAATGTCGTTAGGGTGACGCCCGACCAGAAAACCGCCGATGGCCGATCGTGGGTCATCGCGACGGTTGATCTGAAGCAGAAGGTGCCCTACAGCGTCCGGCAGGAGGGGATGAATGTCCTCATCGATTTCAATGTGACCACCGTGGCGGCGGCCGCTTCTGCAATGGATAAGCCGTCGCCGGTGGCGCCGGACCTTGGGGCGCTGCAGACGCCGTCGCCCGCCGAAACGCCGGCAAAGGCCGCGGCAGCAGAGAAAGTCTATGGCGGTCCCGGGATCTTCCTCGATGTCCAGCAGGCCGATATCAAAGCAGTTTTGCTACTATTGTCCGAGCTGAGCAATGTGAGTATCGTCTCCGGCGAAGACGTCAAGGGGACGGTGACTCTCAAGATAAAGGATGTGTCTTGGGAGCAGGCGCTCGACACCATCCTTACCATAACCGGGCTGGTCAAAAAACGGGTCGGCAACGTGATCACCGTGATGAGCCTGGAGAAGATGAAAAAGGATGAAGCCGCCCAGCCGGCGGGAGAGGCTTTTATAACCAGAGTGGTCAGTATCGATTACAACGATGCCAAGAAAGTTTCCGAAAACATTAGTGATTTTCTGACAAAGGACAAGGACGGCAAGGCCTTGGGCTCGGTGAAAGTGGATGAACACAGCAATTCTCTGATCATCCAGACCACCCGCCAGGAAATGACCCGGTTGTTTCCCCTTATCGAGAGAATCGACAAACCGACCGCACAGATACTGATCAAAGCCAATATCGTCGAAACGACGAAAAGCACCGCCCGCAACCTCGGCATCCAGTGGGGCGGCATGTGGGGGCAGAAGATCGGGAGTCAAGGTTTGTATGTGACGCCCGGCGGGACGGGAGGCTCTGCCGTTCCTCCCGGATCTGCCTTCTCCGGAGGGTATTCGCCCGCCTCCGGTGTGGCGGGGATCGCCGGCCAGGGATTCGGGGTCAATTTCCCGGCGGCATCACTGGGCGGCGGAACGGCGGCGTTGGGGCTGATGTTTGGGACGATCGGCGAGAATATTCTGGAGGTCCAGTTAAACGCCCTGCAGAAAGACGGCAAATTGAATATCCTTTCCAGTCCTTCGATTACCACCCTGGATAATCAAAAGGCCTCTACTGAAAATGGAGATGAAGTTCCATTTACCACGCCGGGTGCGCCAAATTCTCCACCGACCGTCACTTGGAAGAAAGCCTCGTTGAAGCTGGAAATAACCCCCCATGTGATCGACGGGAAAAATATCAAGATGACGATACTCGTTAAAAAGGATGAGCTGGATTTTTCGCGACAAGTGCAGGGCAATCCCGTTATCATCCAGAAGGAGACGACGACGATCTTGATCGTCGCAGAATCCGAGACGATTGTGATTTCCGGTTTGACCAAGCAGAAAAATGATAACACCATAAACGGAGTCCCCTGGTTGAAAGATATCCCCGTTCTGGGATGGCTCTTCAAGGGAGAGGGGAAAAGTGAATCGATGGAAGAGGTGCTGATCTTCATTACCCCCACGATCATAAAGCCGCAGACGGTGGTCGGTATCCAGGAAGGGGCTTGACGATTATGATCAACCCATTCCGGTTCAAGCCGGAGACTTGAACCCGTATAGTGTATCGGGATGTTATCATTCAGGGAGACAGGCATTATGAAAAATCTGGCCAGATTTTTTCTTTTGGTCTTTGCGGCTGCCATGTTTTGGGGCCTTGCGGGCTGCGCTTCGTCCAGTTACCAGAAAGGGATTAGACACTATAAACCGGATGATGTCGCTGCGGCCGTTCGCGAGTTGAAGCCGCTTGCCGAGCAGGGCAATGCCGAAGCCCAGTTCAACCTGGGTTCACTCTATTACCAGGGCTGGGGAGTGCCTCAGGATTACAGGGAGGCGGTCAAGTGGCTGCGCAAGGCCGCCGAGCAAGGTCATATATTCTCTCAGGCCACACTGGGAACCGTCTATGCCGATGGCGTGCAGGGAGTGGTTGAGAAGGACTATCCGCAGGCTCTCATGTGGTTCATCTTCGCTGCGGCCAAGGGTGATATGGAGGCCCTGGAATTCAGAGACTCTCTGGTCAAGAGGATGACGCCGTCGCAAATTACGGAAGCGCAAAAGCTGGCCCGGGAATTCAAGCCGCAGGATGCCTATACGAAGTCGCTCCAGGAATTTAGAGCTCTGGCCGCGCAGGGGGACGCAGCCGCCCAGTTCAAGGTCGGCCTGATCTATTACAAGGGTCAGGGAGTCCAGCCCGATTACCTGGAGGCCCTCAACTGGTTCAAAAAAGCCGCCCTGCAGGGCCATCCATTGGCCCAGTATAATGTCGGTTACATGAACGAAAAGGGCGAGGGGACGCCGCAGGACTATGTGGAAGCGGCAAAACAATACCGCCAGGCGGCAGAGCGGGGGAATCAGTTGGCCCAGTACAACCTCGGCTACATGTATGAAAAGGGTCAGGGTGTGTTGCCGGACGAAGTGCAGGCCCTGATGTGGTACAATCTGGCGGCGATCCAGGGGGAAACCAAGGCCAGAACGGCGCGGGACCGTATCACGATATGGATGACCCCCGCGCAGATAGCCGAAGCCCAGCGCTTGGCGCGCGAATTCAAGATAGTGGGAAAATGAGGTCGGCCCTATTTTATGTGCATGTGAAAGGAGAATGGGGATGATTAGAAAAGCAATGCGCTTTCCCGGACTGATGATGCCGGTGCTGATAATTGCATTTCTTGGTTTGCTCTCCGGATGCGGTACGGGCGGCCTGGCGAATGCCCCCGCCGATTCCTCGGGCGGCGGCGCCACAGATGGTACGACTCCGACGACGCCGACGGCCACGGCGGCAGCCATCGGCCTCGGCACGGACGTTGTCATAGTGAAATCCGACGACTCGAATGCGGCCACAATCACCGCTACGGTCCTTGATGACAAGAGTGCCGTCATCGAGGGCATCTTCGTCACCTTCAGCGCCTCCTGCGACCCGCTGAGCGCCTCCTGCGGCACGCTCAGCGCCTCATCGGTGAAAACGAATGCCGACGGGAAGGCCGCCATCACCTTCCGTTCCGGGACGCTCGATCAGAGCAACCGGGTGATTACCATCAACGCCACCGCCTCGGGAAAGTCGGCCCAGACCCCCATCCCCATCCAGGTGGTGGGCTCGACGCTGACGATGACCTCATCCACCACCGTTGATATTGCCTCCGACGGTACGGTGCCGTCCGTTCTGACTGTCACGGCGAAAAATGCGGGCGGGGTTCCCGTTTACAATGTGCCGGTGACGCTTTCGGTGACTGGCACGGGGAACGTGACCCTCTCGCCGACGACGGGAAAGACCGATCAGTCCGGTAATATTTCGGTAACGGTGACCGGGGCGCTGGCCGGGACCGCGACGGTCAAGGCCGAGGGGCTGGGAGCCGCGGCCACGTACAACTATACGGTGAGCGGACCCGCCGTCGGCACGTTCGGGATCACGTCGCCGACCGTCGACCCGGCAAGCAGCAGCACGGCCTCCACCCTGACCGTCGAGGTGACCGTACCCGATGCGACCGTGACGCCCAATGTCACCTTCGCCACGACGGTCGGGTCATGGGATGGTCCGATCGACGCCATCGTCTCCAAGGCCGTCGATCCCGCGACGAAGAAGGCGTCGGCAGTTCTGCAATCGGCCGTTGCCGGTTTCGCCACGGTTCAGGTCTCTGACAGCGCGGCGCCCTCCACGACGGATTTCTTGGGCGTGGCCTTCTATGCCCCCGCGACGGAGGCGGCGCAGATCTCCCTCCAGTCGGATGTGAGCGTCCTGGGCCTGAGCACGGGAGGGATCAGCAAGACAACGACGCTGAGGGCGACCGTACGGACGAGTTTGGCAATGGGAAGCCAGCCGGTGGGGTATGCCCCGGTGGCCTTTTCCATCGCCAATCCGACCGGCGGCGGCGAGTCTGTCTCTCCCGTCGTGGCCTATACCGACGCCGCCGGCCTGGCGACGGCGACCTTCACCTCGGGCACGGCCAGCTCCGGTGCGGCGGGCGTCACCATCAACGCCCAGGTGGCGGGTTCGGGCCCTCCCGCCCTGAGTGCCCCGCCGATCGCCATCGTCATCGGCGGGACCGCCGGTTCCGTGGTGATTGGTCGGGGGAGCAAAATCACCGTCCTGAACCCCACGACCTATGCCCTGCCCATGTCGGTTCTCGTTGCCGACTCCGACGGGAATCCGGTTCCGGGGGCCATCGTTTCCCTCAGCCTCTGGCCGGCCCAGTACTCCTCCGGCGTCTGGTTCCTGGATGCGAGCCCCACGGATAAAGAGCCCTATGCGCCTTATATAACGGGGACATTCGACAATGAGGACGTCAATCAGAACCTGATACGGGATCCGGGGGAGGACCTCAACGGCGACGGTTCCCTGACACCGCCGAACTCGGCCGCCGGCACCGTGCCGGCCACGGTGACCACCGCCGCCGACGGCGTGGCCAATTTCAATCTGGTCTATGTGAAAGAATCGGCCGTCTGGATCCGGGACCGGATCCGCGCCGCCACGCTCGCCCTCGGGACGGAGACCTCCTCGTCGATCACCTTCACCCTGCCGGCAGAGAAGACCGAATCCGAAGCGGGGGACCTGCCCAATTCTCCCTATCCCATAGGTCTGACCGTTGCGGCGACGGCCGGTTCGACGGTTTCCTATATGCTGCCGGCCTTCGTGCCTCAGTACGGTACGGCGACCTACGCCACGTCGTCGATATTCTCCACGATCAATTCGACGACGCGCGTCTATACATTCACGGCGCCGGCTGGTGTGACCGCGGGAACGGTCTATCATGACTTCATTACCGCCTCCCGGGTCGGTTCAAATCCCAGGAGCGCCACCGTATGGGTGCAGATCGTTGCGCAGTAGTTTCTTCCGGAGAATGTTTGAAGAGGGGCGGCGCGAGCCGCCCTTTTCTTTAGGAGGTTGTTTTTCGATTAGGATGCAGGGAGGTCAATAATGGTGAAGATCGCAGCGGTATTGGGTGTGGCGGCGCTCCTCGTCCTGGCCGTTCCTGGATACAGCCCGGCTTTCCGGTGCGGTAGCGGCCTGGTGACCATCGGTGATAAAACCGGTAAAGTGCTCATCGAATGCGGGCCGCCGACATTCAAGGAGGCGGCAGGGGCAAAAACAAAGGGAAAATCCACAAAAACGGAGCGCGGAAAAGGAAAGGGAAAGACAACGGGGCAAAAGACCTACCAGGAGTCTTCCCGGAAGGTGGAAAGGTGGTTCTACAACTGCGGGGAACATGATTTCATCTACGTCTTGACCTTTGCGGGAGGCGTCCTGGAGAAGGAAGAAACCGAAGGCTACGGCAAGGGGCGGTCCGACTGCCAGGGGAGACGGTAAAGGGATTTTTCGTTCTTGACACGCTCTTGCGGGCTGTGTTAGCGTTCTTCCCACTTTGGGCCGCTGGGGCCGGATGGCATAAAACCTGTGAAAAGACGGTGAACTATGGATGCCAATGACCGTAAGGAGAAAGATGCGTTCCTTGCGCAGGCGGAAGCGCATCTGAAGCGAAATGACTGGCCGGCGGTCCTGGATCTGGCCCAGAGGCGGCTCGAACGGCTGCCGGGAGACCTGGACGCCCGCATGGCGATCTGCCGGGTCTGGATACAGCAGGGAAGAATGGACGAGGCCCTGGAGATGCTCGGCGAAATGGAGGAGACCCTTGCATGCTTCTCCCGGATCTATGCCTTCCTGGGCGATGCCTGTCTCAAAAAGGGGATGAGGGAAGAAGCGGTGCGCTATTACAGGAAATTCATCGTTCTGAATCCCGACGTCCCGCTGGCTGGAGATGTATCGGAGAAGCTCAAGAGCATCGAAGAGCAGCGCGAAACGGCAGCGGCCGAGGGGGAAGAGGAAGCGCAGATCCCGTCCGCTTTCCAGACGGCAACCCTCGCGGAACTCTATATCCGGCAGGGCCATCTCCCAATGGCGGCGGAGGTCCTGGAGGCGATCCTCCGGAAGGAGCCGCAGCAGGAGAGGGCCGCCGGCATGCTCCGGGAGGTCCGGGAGATGATCCGCCGGGAGGCGTCAGCGCAGAGAGCTGCGCCGGTCATCGCCGAGCTTTCGCGATGGCTCGAAAATATCGTCAGGTTGCGCGTCCATGCGGCCTGATCCTTCGCCATATCCGGAGCGGGTGAGGCGTCTTCGCGTCGGGCTTTCGGAAACGGGCGTCCTGCTCATTCTGAATGCGATAAACATCCGTTATCTGACCGGCTTCACCGGCGGAGACGGAGCCCTGATGGCCGGCCCGACCTGGCTCGTGCTCCTGGTGGACGGGCGGTATGTGACCCAGGCGCGGGGGGAAGCGGCAGGGACGGAGATCTTTGAATTCCGCAACCGGGTTGATGGGATCGCGGCGGTGGCTCATCAGCAGGGGATCGGGCAGATCGATTTCGAATCCCCCGCTCTCTCTGTGGAAGAATACCTGAAACTTCAGGAGGGGCTTCCGGGGGTGGAGCTCCGGCCACTTACCAGTGTGTTCCACTGCCTCCGGGCCGTCAAGGATGAAGCAGAAATTGCGCGGATCCGGGAGGCGGCAAAGATCGCCGGGGAGGCCCTCGCGGCGGTCCGGGAGATGATCCGGCCGGGCGTTCGGGAGGCGGAGATCGCGCTCGAGCTCGAATACCGGATGCGACTGGGCGGGGCGGAAAAGGTTTCCTTCGAGACGATTGTCGCGGCGGGTTCCAATACGGCCCTTCCCCACGCGACGCCGGGGCGACGGGCGATTGCCGACGGGGATTGCGTGATGATCGACTACGGCGCTGTCTGCGGCGGTTATCATTCGGATGAGACCTGCACCTATATCGTGGGACAGGCCTCGGAACGTCAACAGGAGGTTTACCGGCTCGTCCGGGAGGCCCATGATCGCGCGCTCGGCGCGATCCGGTCGGGCGTTTCCTGCGGTGAGATCGATCGCATCGCCAGGGCGTGTCTCGAAGACGCGGGACTGGGGGGCTATTTTTCTCACGGGACCGGCCACGGGGTGGGTCTGGATGTCCATGAGGCGCCGCGCCTTGCCGCAGGCAGGGAAGAGATTCTCCGGGTCGGCATGGTGGTCACGGTCGAGCCGGGGATCTATCTCCCGGGCGTCTGGGGGATCAGGATCGAGGATACGGTTCTGGTGACGGAGGAGGGCTGCGAAATCTTGACGCAGACCCCCAAAAAACTCACTATCATTTAAAACAGGATGCCATCATATGAAATTATTTCCGGATGATCTGCTGTACAGTCGGGAACATGTCTGGGTCAGAGTGGATGGAGATCTGGCCACCATCGGGATCACGGACCATGCCCAAGAGAAGCTGGGAGAGATCCTTATGCTGGATCTTCCCGAAGTCGATTCCTATGTGGAGAAGGACGAGCCGTTCGGCAGCATTGAATCGGCGAAGGCGGTGGTCGAGCTGATCTCGCCGGTCAGCGGGGTGATCATCAGCGTCAATGAGGATATCACGGATGATATCGGCATCATCAACAGCGATCCCCATGACACCGGGTGGATGATCATCGTGGAGATGGATGATCTGGAAGAACTGAATGATCTCCTCGATACGAGGGGCTATCAGGACTTCGTGATCCGGGAAGCAGAGGTCGATTGAATCGCGGTGGGCGCATGGAGACTCCTCCCTTTCCGGAAGGCCGACGCCGTGGAGAACATGGCCGTCGATGAGGCTGTGTTTCGGGCAAACATCCGCAATAAGGCCCTGCCGACGCTCCGCTTCTACGGCTGGCGGACGCCCGCGCTCTCCATTGGTTATTTTCAGGATTTTGCAAAGGAGGTCGATATAGGGGCCTGCCGGAGGCTCGGGATCGATATGATCCGTCGCCCGACCGGCGGAAAGGCCGTCCTGCACGATCAGGAGCTGACCTATGCCGTAATCGCCGGCACGGATTCACCTCTCTTTCCGCCGGGCATCATCAATACCTTCCGCATCATCGGCAGCTGTATCGCGAAGGGCCTGATGGAAGTGGGCATCCGGGCGGAGATGAGGGCCGAAGGCAGGGCGACCCCGGACGAAGCTCTGGGTTCCTCCTGCTTCTCCTCTCCCTCCCGCTATGAACTCCTCGTCGGGGGGCGTAAGATCTGCGGGGCTGCACAGATGAGATCCCACGGCGTTTTCCTGCAGCATGGGGCGCTGCTCATGACATTCGATCCCGCCCGGACCTGCACCATCGTGCTGCCTCACCGGGACAGGGAAGAGCAGGTCAGAAGCCTCCGGAACGCGGTGACCTCTGTCGGGGAGCAGGCGGGGCCCCCGGTCGACGAAGAGACGGTCTGCCGCGCCCTGCGGAAAGGATTCGAGCAGGTCCTGGGCATCCGGCTTTTGGAAGGGGTTCTGACGCAGGAGGAGGAGGAGCTTAAAAGCGAGCTGATGACAAAGAAGTACGGGAGCGAGAATTGGACGAAAGAAGGGTGCAAGTCATGGATATCCGGGCTCTGATCAGGGAAGAGGTCCTCGCGCAGGAGGCCTATTCGGTGGAGACCGCCCCCTGCCGTATCAAACTGGATGCCAATGAGAATCCTCTGGCCATCCCCGCAGAGCTCCGGAAGAAATTTGCGACCCTCCTGGCCTCCGTTCCTCTGAACCGGTATCCCGAGGCCGGATCTGTTGCGCTGACCGCCCGTTTCGCGGCGGCTTTCGGCGTGGGGGAGGACCAGGTCCTCCTCGGCAACGGTTCGGACGAGCTGATCCAGATCCTCTGCGCGGCCCTCGCGCGGCCCGGGGCGGAGGTCATGATCCCCGTTCCCACCTTTGTCATGTACCGGATCTCCGCCCAGAACGCCGGCTGCCGGGTTGAGGCGGTCCCGCTCGACGGGGCGTTCGATCTCGATCTCGAGGCCATGCGGGAACGGATGGCTGCGCATCCGCCAGTCCTGACATTCCTGGCCTGGCCCAACAACCCGACCGGCAACTGCTTCACACCCGAAAAGATCGAGACGATCCTGAACGAGGCCCCCGGCATCGTCGTCGTTGATGAGGCCTATTTCCATTTTTCGGGAAAGACCTTTCTGCCGCTCCTCGGCCGGTACGAAAACCTGGTCATCCTCCGGACCCTCTCCAAGGTGGGGCTCGCCGCCATGAGGATCGGCCTCCTCATTGGGCCTCCGGGCCTCGTCCATGAACTCCGCAAGGTGCGGCTTCCCTACAATATCAATGCCCTGTCGCAGGCCGCCGCCGGTTTCTATCTCGACGAGGAGGAGGCCTTCCTGAAGCAGGCCCGGAAGATCCGGCGGCATCGCGGCGAGCTTTTTGCGGCCATGGAAGCGCTCACGGGCATTCACCCCCGGCCGACCGACGCAAATTTTATTTTTTTTAGTTGCGATTTTGATGCGGATCGCGTATATAAAAGCTTGATGGAGAGGGGTATCCTGATCAAGAACCTGAGCGCCCCCGGAACGATGAAGGGCGCCATGCGTGTCACGGTGGGAACCAGCGAGGAAAACCGGCAGTTTATAGAGGTTTTGAGGGACATCATATCCGGGTAAGGAGCGTGATCTAACACCAGGCAACAATCAAGGGTGGTATACGGCACAAAACGAAGAGTGTAGCGCCGTACTGCCCTTTTTTTGTGCCAGTTTTTCATCGGGGACGGATACGGCGCCCAGGCGGCGGTCAATGCGATCGAGGCGATGCTGAAGGAAGAGGGCTGCGTGAAAACGATTCAGGAATATCATGGCGAGATAAAATCTTATCAGAAAATATAAACAGGAAAGGGAGAAGAAATTTGGAAGTAAAAGTATTTGACAACGATGTGGAAAAGGCCTTGAAGATCCTTAAGAACAAGCTCTCCAAGAGCGGCCTGTTCAAAGAGCTCAAACTGCGCAGAGCTTACGAGAAGCCGTCGGTGAAGAAGAAGAGGAAGACCATCGAGGCGCGCCGAAGATTGGCCAAGGTCCAACGGCGCAGGGTCTCATAGGAAGATTTTTCCAAGGGCGCCGCGGCCTTGTCGCTTGGGCTTTGAAAATCAGCCCTCGTCGCGCTCAAGACATTTTTGGCGCTTCCGGGATCTGCTTTTCCCGTTGTGCAAAGGTCTCAATCGCCCGGTCGTGCCGGGCGGGCAGGTGCACTCTGAGGCCCGCTGCCGGCGTTCGGCGAGAGGTCCGGGAACGGAGGAGAGATAACGCCGTGGCCCGGCATGACGGCTTCTCCTGCTTTTTACGAGGGATAGCATCCTTTCCGGGATAGAGGTATGTGAAATGGACGAAAGAAGTCAGTTTGTCGTGGATGCTCTGTCGATCGAGGAATCCTGGCGGATCTTCCGCATTATGGCCGAATTTGTCGAGGCCATCGAAACCCTCTCCAAGGTCAAGCACGCCGTGAGCATCTTCGGCTCGGCCAGGACCCAGCCGGATGATCCCTACTACCAGAAAGCGGAGATTCTGGCCCGGCTTCTCGCCGAAAATGGCTTCGGCGTCATCACCGGGGGGGGGCCCGGCATCATGGAGGCGGCCAACAAAGGGTCCGCAGAGGCCGGCGGTCAGTCGGTGGGGATGAACATACGCCTTCCCTTGGAGCAGAAGCCAAATCCTTACGCGAATATCAGCATCGACTACAAATATTTTTTCATCCGGAAGGTGATGTTCGTCAAGTATGCCATGGCCTATGTCATCATGCCCGGCGGCTTCGGGACGATGGACGAGCTTTTCGAGGCGATCACCCTCATACAGACGAAGAGGATCAAATGTTTCCCCGTCATCCTCATGGGAAGCGAATACTGGAAGGGGCTTTTCGACTGGCTTAAGAAGACGATGCTCCGCGACAACAAGATCTCTCCGGCGGATATGGAACTTTTCCAGATCATCGACGATCCCGCCGAGGTTGTGAAGCACATTCAGAAGTACGTCATCCTGTAAAACGGAACTGCGGTTCCTCGCGTAAAATTCTCTTTGTGAGGTCCAATGGATCTTCATGACGACGATACGGGGCGGGGAGTTTCCCTCGATACGGTCCTCGCGGAGCTGAAACGGGGTAAAACCTTTCCCTGCTACCTCCTGTGCGGCGACGAAGAGTTCCGCCTCCGGAACGCCCTCGAGAAAATCACGCAGCGCCTTATCCCCGATGCACAGGATCGTGAGCTGAATCTCTTCGTGACGGACGGCGAGCACGAGGATGTCGACTCCCTCTGCGAATCCCTCATCACCCCGCCCCTTCTGCCCGGACGCAAGGTTGTCGTTGTCCGGGACACCCGCCTTTTCCAGTCGAAAAAAGTCCTTATGCCCCTTATCGGCAGGATCCGGGAGCGCCTCGACCAAGACCCCGGCCGGGCGGCGGCGGATTTCATGCAATTTCTGGGGATTACGGGCCTTCAGTTTGACGACCTCAGGGACGGCGGCTGGCGGAAGATCGACGACGAGACATGGAAGCGAATCGTTCCGGATGATGATGGGCAGGGGCGGGAGACGTGGCTTCCCAAAGCCGTGGAAATATGTGTAAGCAGCGGCGCTGCGCAGGCGAAGGAACGGCCGGAAGAGACCGACCGTCTCGAGCGGATTCTCACCGGTGGGATGCCGGAGGGGAATCACCTCCTCCTGACGGCCGAGACCGTGGACCGGAGGAAGAAGCTTTTCAAGACCGTCTCGGCGGCGGGAAGGGTCCTTTCGTTCTCAAAGGTGAAAGGGGAGGCGAGGCAGCAGCAGGCCGTACAGGAGATGGCCGCCGAAATCCTGGCGAAGAGGGGGAAGCGGCTCTCATCCGGCGCCTGGTCCGCCCTCGGGCAGAAAACGGGTTTCAGTATTCGGGAGTCGCTCTCGGCGATCGAGAAGCTGATCACGTATGCCGGAGAAAAGTCGCAGATCGAAGCGGCGGATGTGGAGGCCGTCGTCGGCAGGACGAGGGAGGACACCGTCTTTGAGCTCAACGGGGCGCTCGTCGGGAGGAACCTGACCCTTGCCCTTCGAACCCTGCACGAACTGCTCGACCAGGGCCTCCATCCCTTGATGATCATGACGATGATCACCAAGGAGATCCGCTTTCTTTTTCAGGCGAAGCTCCTGATCGCCTCGGGGCGGCTGGGGTCCTTCAGTCCGGAGTTGGACTACGGCCGGTTTCAGAAGGCGGTCTATCCCGCCGTCCGGAAGTTGGCCGGCGACGGGGAGGATTCGATCGCTCTCGCCTCTCAGCACCCTTTTGTCGTCTATCAGGCCTTGAAAAACGCGGGGCGGTTTACCCGGGCGGAGCTGGCCGGTTATCTGGAACTTCTGGTCCGGACGGATCTGGCGCTCAAGACGACGGGAAAGGATCCCCGCCTCCTCCTGGAGCGCTTCCTGCTCGCCGTCTGCGGGAGCCGGTAGAGCGTCAGAGCTTCCTGAGCCGGGCCAGGGCTGCCCGTTTCTGCTTGGAGAGACGCCGGGAGGGACCCTTCTTTTTCGCGCTGCCGGCGCGATCGTCGTCATCCTCTGTTTCCATCTCCGGCGGGGCGGCGGGGAGATTTCCGGCGGCGATCCGGTCGAGCCGATCAGCAAAAGCGGGGGAGTCGATGGCGGTCTTCCCGCGCCGTTCCGCGAAGACGGCGATCTCCCGGTCGGAGGTGACGACCAGCATCTCCTCGCTTCCCGCCTTAAGCAGCCGCTTGATCACCTCGTCGGCCTTCTCCCCTAGGCGGGAATAGATGATCTCCACACCCCCCGCAAGGTCGCGCTCCTCCTGCGGCGAGCCCCCCTCCCAGCCGTCGAAGACGACCGTGATCCGGTGCCCCCTCCTCTTTCGGTAACGGGCGAGGTTCAGAACGAGGGCGCGCCGCCCCTCTTCGAGGCTGATCCGCTCGTATCGCCTGAGGACGTCGGATTGACGGATTAGGTTGTAGCCGTCCACGATGATGTGCATGGTCATGTCCTCCGGCGTTTTCCTGAAAACATCCATTTGGGCAGGAAGTCATTGCCGGCGGAAGGCGAATGTGCTATATGTCCTTCCGGTCAGGCCTCCAGTTAGGATCAGTTTGTCGCAGCACTATACCAAACCGGATTTCTATTTAACACTTAAAAGGACAAGTTCTCAGGCCAAGGTCAGTTAAAATGACAAGGGAGGGAAGAAACCATGGATTTTGAATTGACCGAAGAACTCAAGATGTTGCAGGACATGGCGTACCGCTTTGCGAGGGCGAATTTCACATCCCTGTCGGAGGAGTGCGACGAGCAGGAGAAGTACACGGCGGAGATCCGGACGAAGGCGGCGGCCCAAGGCCTCGTCGGCGCCTGGGTTCCGGAGGAGTACGGCGGCGCCGGGGCGGGCTGCCTGGGGAACGCCATCATTACCGAGGAGCTCTCCCGTGTGGACATGGGGATCGGCCTCAACGTCACGGCGGCGAGCTTCGGCTGCGAGGCGATCCTCCAGTACGGCTCCGAGGAGCAAAAGAAGACCTGGCTCCCGCCCGTCTGCAGCGGCGAGCGGGTGAGCGCCGGGGCCTTCACGGAGCCCAACGCCGGGACCGACGTTGCCGGCTACAAGACGCGGGCCGTCAAGGACGGGAGCGATTATGTGATCAACGGCAACAAGATGTTCATCACCAACGGCACGGTCTGCGATTTCATGGTGACGGCCTGCATCACGAACCCCGAGGAGAAGAAGCACAACAGCTTCAGCCTGATCATCGTCCCGGCGGATGCGAAGGGGGTCACCCGGAACAAGATCCACGGGAAGTTAGGGATCCGCGCGAGCGACACGGCGGAGATCGCCCTGGAGGACGTCCGGGTTCCCCAGGCCAACCTGGTCGGGAAGGAGGGGCACGGCTTCCGCGAGCTCATGCACTTCTTCGACACGACGAGGGTCATGGTCGCCGCTCAGGCCCTCGGCCTCTCGGAGGCCTGCCTCGAGACGAGCGTCAAGTACGTCAAGGAGCGGACCGCCTTCGGGGCCCCGCTCGGGTCCTATCAACTCACCCAAATGAAGCTCACCGAGATGGCGATCCGGATCGAGGCCCTCCGGGGTCTCGTTTACAAGGCGGCCTGGCTGATCGACGAGGAGCGCCCGGACTACACGCTCGCGGCGATGGCGAAGTTCTTCGGCGGCCAGACCGCCGTCTTCTGCGCCAACTACGCCGTCGAGCTCCACGGGGGCTACGGCTACATCGAGGAGTACCCCGTCCAGAAGTGGTACCGCGACGCCAAGATCCTCGAGCTCTACGAGGGGACGAAAGAGGCGGAGATCTTGACCATCGGGCGATACCTCCAGGCGAGATAAAGGTAAGGTCCGGGGAAATCTGGCCGGCCAGCTTGCCTGACCTACCACCCCTTGGTCCACATCTCGTCGTCCTCGTAGACCTTCTCGTCGTTCTGGGCGGCCTCCTCGGCGTCCGCCTCGATCATCCGGCCGGGGTTCGGGTCCTTGAGGACCTCGCGGTAGTACTCGTGCTGGATGAGGAGGTTCATGACCTCGTTGGTACCCGTCCAGATCTGGATGAGGCGGGTGTCGCGGATCATTTTCTCGATCGGGAAGACGTTTGTGTAGCCGATGCCGCCGACGATCTGCATGGCGAGGTTGCAGACGTTCCAAGCCGTATCCGTGGCGAACTTCTTGGCCTCGCTGACGAGCCGCCGGGCGGTCGGCAGGCCCGCATCCACGCACTTCCCGGCGGCAAGCGTCAGCGCCCTCGCGGCGTCGAGGGCGGCGATCGCATCTGCCACCTTGAAGCTCACCCCCTCGAAGTTCCGGATCTTCTGGCCGAAGGCCTTCCGCCGGTCGGAGTAACGGGCGGCCACCTCCAGGGCGGCGCGGGCCATCCCGAGGGAGCCGCCGGCCGAGGTGAGCCTCTCCGGGACCATCATGGTGTTGAAGATCATCGCCCCCTTATTGAGGCCGCCGATGAGGTTCTCCGCCGGGACCTTGACGTCCTTGAAGATCAGCCTCCCCGTGCCGCCCCCCCTTGTCCCCAGCAGTTTGTAGAGGTACTTCACCTCGACGCCCGGACGGTCCTTCTCGATGAGGATGAGGCTGATCCGCTCGTGGGGCATGCCCGCGGGGTCCGTGTTGCAGTAGACGATAAAGAAGTCCGCCCCGTCGGCGGCGACGACGAACCGCTTCTGGCCCTTCACCGTGAACCAGCCGTCCTTCAGCTCCGCCCGGGTCGTGGCGCCGAAGAAATCGGAGCCGCCCCTGGGTTCCGTCAGGGCCTCGGCGGAAATCAGATCCCCCTTGAGCAGCGGCTTGAGGAACTTCTCCTTCTGCTCCTCCGTCCCGAAGGAGTGGAGGGCCTGCCCTACGATGGAGGGCATCGAGAAGGCGCAGCCGAGGGCCGTCCCGAGGACGCCCACCTCCTCCAGGGCGGCGATCTCCGCGCTCCAGGGGAGACCAGGACCGCCGTACTTCTTGTCGAAGCGCAGGCCGAGGAGGTTGTGGTCCCCCAGTGCCTTGACGAACTGATGACGTTCCGTTAATGGTCCGACAGGCCGGCGAACGGGGAATCCGCCGTTTTGCCGGATTCCTGTTCCCGATGCGCTCTTGCAAGGGTGTCGTTCTGCGGGGGGAGGGCCCTGGCGGATTCAGACCGAGACCGTCGGCGCCGTGAGGAGGGCCCTCATCGCCCCGATCGTTTCGGGATAGTTGCCGCTTCCGAAGATGGAGGCGCCCGCGACCAAGATATCCGCGCCGGCGTCCGCGATGGAAAGGATGTTCTTCAGGGTCACGCCGCCGTCAACCTCCAGGAACACCTCCGGGGCGACGGCCATGATCATCTTTTTCGCCTGCGCGATTTTTGGGAGCATCCCCCCGATGAACTTCTGTCCCCCGAAGCCAGGGTTGACCGTCATGACGAGGAGAAGATCGATATCGGGCAGGATCGGTTCTACTTGGGCGAGCGGCGTCGCCGGATTTAGGGAGACGCCGGCCCGGATGCCCTTCTCGCGGATCATGGAGATGATCCGGTGGAGATGAATCGAGGCCTCGGTGTGGACGGTGATCCGGTCGCTTCCCGCCTTCGCGAAGGCGTCGATATACCGCTCGGGGTTTTCGATCATCAGGTGGACATCGAAGGGGAGACGCGTCGTCTTCCGGAGAGAGGCGATCAGTCCCGGGCCGATGGTGAGGTTGGGGACGAAATGGCCGTCCATGACGTCGATATGGATCAAGTCGGCCCCCGCCGCCTCTACGGCCGCAATCTCTTCGCCGAGCCTGCTTCCGTCTGCCGAAAGGATGGATGGCGCGATCTGTTTCATGGCCGAACCCGCAATGACTTCAAGTTCAATGACAAAGGGTTGGAGAAGCGGCGATTGACGTTCCAGGTTTTCCCGCACGCGGGGACCCCGGGGAAGTCGTCAACGATCCTGCCGCCGGGATCTTCATACACCATCGGGGGGGCGGTGTCAACAAACTCCGGGCCGACCCCCCCAACCTGTAGCTTGCGGCAGGTCTCCGGTCATGGTATGGAGGACGTCAAAACCGGATCGTCATCGAAGAGAGGTTGCCTCTTGCTCTGGTCGGGACTCTACAATGTGCTGCTTCTAATTGCCACGGTCTTTGCCGTCCCCTTCTACGGGGCGAGGATGCTCCTGACGGGGAAGTACCGCCGGAGCCTCGGTCCCAAGTTCGGCCGCCTCTTCCCGGAGATGGCCTCCCGCATGATCGGGCGCCCGCGGATCTGGGTTCATGCCGTCTCGGTCGGCGAGGTGACGGCGGCCGCCCCCATCGTGGAGACGCTCCGCTCCCGCTTCCCGGCGGCGTGCATCGTCATGTCCACGAGCACGGAGACGGGGCAGGAGATGGCCCGGAAACTGGTCGACGCCGCCACGGCCCATATCTATTATCCTCTCGATATTCCCTGCGTCGTCCGAAAGGTCCTCGACCTGGTCCGGCCCGATGTCTTCGTCCCCGTCGAGACGGAGCTCTGGCCCAATTTCATCCGGATCTGCCGCGAACGGGGGACGCGGATCGTCATGGCGAACGGCCGGATCTCACCCCGTTCGTTCCGCCGTTACCGCGCGACGCGCTTCTTCTGGAAGGAGATCCTCGCGGCGCTCGACGGCGCGGGCGTGATCTCGGAAACGGATCAGGAAAGGCTCGCGGCCCTCGGAATGCCCCTCGCCCGTATCCAGGTCATTGGGAACGCCAAATACGACGGCCTCGCGGCCCGGGTTTCCCCCGAACTGGAACTGAAGATCGCCGCGCGCCTCGGGATCGAAGCGGGAGAGGAAGCGCTCGTCGCGGGGAGCACGCACGAGGGGGAGGAAACGGTGATCCTGGAGGTCTACCAGAGAATTCTCGAACGCCGGCCGGATTTCAAACTTATCCTGATTCCGCGTCACATCGAGCGGGCAGAGGCCGTCGCGGAGCTCATCCGCCAGGCCGGGTTTGCCGACTTCATCAAGATGTCAGAGATCAATGCCGGACGCCGCCGCGTGAAAGAACGGATCATTCTCGTGGATGTGATCGGCGAACTCTTCAAGGTCTATAGTCTTGCCGCCGTCGTCTTCTGCGGGGGGAGCCTCGTCCCGAAGGGCGGTCAGAATATCCTCGAGGCGGCCGCCTGGGGAAAGGTCGTCTTCCACGGGCCGCACATGGAGGATTTCCCGGATGAACTGGCCCTTCTCGAAGAAGTGGGGGCGGGGATCACTGTCACAAACGGCGAGGAACTCTTCACGGGAATCAGGAAGTTCCTGGACCGTCCCGATGTTCTCCGGAGCAGGGGAGAGGCAGGGCGGCAGGCCGTGGCGGCGAACAAGGGGGCGGCGGCACGCTACGCGGCCCTGATCGCGGATAATATGGGGACAGATTTGAAATCTGTCCCCGATTCCGCTACGCTTCCGCCCGTTTCAGGCACTCATTCCACTTGTGGTCGACCCACCGCTGGAGCTGGCCCAGCTGCTCCAGGCTCATCTTCTTGAACCGCCCCTGCCTCTCCAGGAACTGGATCACCGGGGCGCGGTTTCCCTTTTCGGCCAGGGTTTTGCTACGGCCGGTGAAGCGGAACTTCCCGTTTTCGATCTCATAGAGGACGACGAACCCCGTCTCCACGGCGAGCCGGCCGATCCTGACCGTGTCCTTGGGCGGGTAAACCCAGCCGGGGGGGCAGGGGGTCGCGATCTGGAGATAGCGGGTCCCCTTGATCCTCTTGGCCTTGACGAATTTTTCGTAAAGGTCGATCGGGAAGGAGGGGGAGGTGGTGGCAAGGTAGGGGATGTCGTGGCCTTCCATGATCTTCATCATGTCCTTCTTGTTCTGCTGCTTGGTGAGGATCGGGGTCGTCGTGGTCAGCGCCCCCATAGGGGTGGCGCTGGAGCGCTGCGTCCCCGTGTTCATGTATCCCTCGTTGTCATAGCAGACGAAGATGAAGTCCGTTCCCCGCTCGGCGGCGCCGGAGAGCGCCTGGATGCCGATGTCGAAGGTTCCCCCGTCGCCGGCGATAGCGACGACCGTGATGTCGCTCCGGTTCATTGCCGCAAGCCCCGCCACGAGGCCCGACGCCGAGGCCGCGGTGCTCGCGAAGGTGCAGTTCAGGCAGGGGATGGCGACGGACGTCGTGGGGTAGAGGCCGTGGAGGACCGTAAGACAGCTTGCGGGAATGGTCAGAATCGTGTTCTCCCGGAGCGCCTTGAGCACATAGCGGTAGGCCAAGGAGAGGCCGCAGCCCGAGCAGGCGCGGTTCCCCGGCAGCATGTATTCTTCCTTGTTTACCTTAAAGAGTGTTTCCGGCATCTGTCACTCCGTCACGCAGTCAAGCCACGTCTGCCGTTCGCTGTTCCCCGCGGCGATGGCCGCGAGGGAGGAACGGGTGGCCTCGGCCAGTTCCCTGGCCTTGACATCCCGGCCTCCGAGGCCGGCGATGAAATTATGGACCGGCGCCCGGCTGCCGGTGCCGTACAGGGCGGCCTTGATGTCGGCGCAGAGCGCCCCTTCGTAGCCGTAACTGATATTCTTTTCAAAAACGACGATGGCCGGCGCCTTTCCGAAGACATCGCGGATCTCCTCGCGGGGGAAGGGGCGGTAGACCCGGATGCCGACCACGCCGGCCCGGATGCCTTCCTCGCGCAGGATGTCCGTCGCCGTCGTCGCCTCCGTGGCGATGGATCCCATGGCGGCGAGGAGGACTTCGGCGTCTTCCGCCCTGTAGGTCCAGAGCATCCCGCCCTGATCCCGGCCGAAGAGCTCCGCATAGTCGCGGCACGTTTTTATGATCGCCTCCCGCGATCCCTCCAGGGCGTGC
>Ga0154454_1047_pt2 | contig 30517 bp, 27 predicted proteins | sample RifGroC2_FD_105647 | JGI IMG/M metagenome (GOLD analysis project Ga0154454, IMG submission 105647) | Syntrophobacterales bacterium GWC2_56_13 | reverse complement strand
AAGACCGCACCTGGTCTTTATCCAGCTTTTCACCTTCGATTTCGCTGGATTTGAGAACATCCTCGGTCAGAGTTTGAAGTAAGCAAGAACAATCTCCGCATTGGTTGCGTCGAATAAGGCCGCTATTCACCGCAGACCAAACAAGAGATATCTCAGGCAGCCGACGACCTCAAAATGGCCGAAAGGGTTGTCAGCCGCAGACTTGCCTGCATTTCAACTGGTAATCTTGGCAAGCTCCAAGTATTGCTAACCGTTTGAAATAACGCTTTACATATTACGCGAGGCGTATTACTATTCGCTCATGATCAAATCGTTCCGATGTCGGGACACCGCCACGCTTTTTGATGATCGCCGTGTTGTCCGCTTTCAGGCCTTTGAACGGCAGGCGCGGTGCAAACTGCTCTATCTGCATCGCGCCAGAACCCTTCAGGATCTCCGGCAACCGCCCGGCAATCAGCTTGAAGCGCTGAAAGGCGACCGGCAGGGGCAATACAGCATTCGCATCAATGATCAGTGGCGAATTTGCTTCAGCTGGGAAAATGGCGATGTGAGCGATGTCGAAATTGCGGATTACCATTAAAGGTGAAGAACATGACGAAAGAGAAAGAATTACTCGACCCGATACCGCCCGGTGAGATTCTTTGTGAAGGGTTCATGAAACCCCTTGGTCTGAGCGCCAATCAGCTCGCACGAGACATTGACGTACCGCCGGGGCGAATTACCGAAATTATCAGAGGAAAGCGAACTATTACCGCAGACACGGCCCTGCGTCTCGGTAAATATTTCGCGGTATCGCCCGAGATATGGCTGAATCTTCAGGTGGACTACGACATGCGCATGGCCCGGCGCACCATCTGGCCCGCTGTGGAACCCCGTGTCCGTGTCAGAGCGGCGCAGGCCTGAAGAGATTTCAGGTCGCGTAGGCGGTCTGCACGGCCTGTTCCATGCCGGCGATTTCTTCATCCGACAGAAAATCGAAGTGGTCCAGGCGTTTTTGCGCGGAGAGTCGGCCATTGTTCTGCAGACAGAAGCGGATAAATAGGTCGGTTTTCCGGTGGGGCATGTCTACGATCGCCTGGACGGTCCTCTTTGCCTTGTCGTAATGGGCCAGGAACGCCAATTCGCGGGCCAGTTCCGCATCGATGGTCCGATCGATGAAGCCAAAGAGCGCTTCCGCCTGGGGTGTCATATCGATATAGCGGTACCACCCGGCCGTATCGTTATGAACGGTCATGCGGCCTTCTTCGTCAAGCGAGTATTCCACCAAGGCCATGAGATGCCGGGAGAACGCTTCCAGAGAGGCGTTATAGCCGGCAGGGTCCTTAAGCATGGATGCCGATAGGGGAAACATGACCCCTTCGGGCGTAAAACCGCTTCGGGCAAGGATGTTGTGGATCAGGAAGCGGTGAATTCGGCCATTGCCGTCCTCGAAGGGATGTAAGAAAACAAATCCATAGGCGACGGCGGCTGCATGAATCACGGCGGGCACGCTGCCTGCGCCCATGCGCCCGTGGGCGGCCGTCAGACCTTCCATCAGGCCGGCCAGAAAAATAATTACAGAAAGAGATTTGCAACCATCATTTAATTTAGACTTTTGCAATTACCTCCACTATTTGTCATTCACGGGCTTGACCGGGGAATCCATGGAGCAAGCTACGAGTACCGGTCTCGATATCAAAATGTCTTTTCAATTATGAGACCGTTAATAAGTCTCATTTAGAGATTAACGGCTCATTCCTAAAAGCGGCAGGTTGAAAAATCGGACAAATATAGTGGATTTCAAAGGAGAATTCTTATAGTTATGAGATACATATTAAAGGCAGCTGAATGGGGTTCCTCCGAAACAACCATACTGGAGGAAAATATGGGCTGACTGGCAAATAACCCGTTTCTATTAAGGGAGTGATGCTTGAGAAACGGTAGCACAAGTCCTATTTTCGCGAGTTGGCTTTTTTCATCACGATCGGTGATGGCTCGGTTATGGTTTCGTCATAGGAATGCGTGCTTCTTTGGTACAGTTTTTTCAGGCGCTTAACGTATTCACGCGTTTCCGGATACGGGGGTATGCCGAAGTAACGATCAACTGCTTTTTCTCCGGCATTGTATGCCGCTGCCGCGAGTTCAACGTTCCCGCGATAATAGGACAATAACCATCTTAGGTATCTAATGCCCCCCTTGATGTTCTGAGAAGCATCGAAAGCATTCTTTACGTTGAAGCGCTCGGCGGTGGTAGGAATGAGCTGCATCAACCCCATGGCGCTTTTGGGCGACTGTGCTTTTGTTTCAAAAGCGGACTCCACAGTTATAATGGAAAGGACAAATTTGGGATCAATGCCATACCAGTCCGATATTTTATTCGTCAAATCTATAATCCATGATTTACTGCTGGGCAGGGATTCAAGATAACGATCAATTTGAATGGTATGTTCGGCAGGGCCGAATACAGGAGGTGGCTGCTTTTCAGGCAATGTGTCAGATGTTACGCATGCAGGCAGTTCCTGGGATTTGAAGTTAACCGTATCCAGCATGTCGAAAGCTTGACTATGTCCCTGTTGGCTGGCCATTGAGAAAAGCGATGCGGCAAATGTCCTGTTTTCAGGCACGCCTTTCCCGAAAGCGTACAGCATTCCGAGCCTGTATTGCGCCTCCGTGCCTCCCAATTTGGAAGCTTCGCAATATATGGCCGCTGCCTGCCAGAACTCTTCGTCACTTTCGGCAGAGGCTTCGTAGGCAGCAGCTTTATGCATGAGCGCGCTTAACCTTGAGCCTCCTTCAATCATTTCGGACGACTCCGCGCCTGATACGGCAGCAGATGTCGTGAAGATGAACATGGAACAGCACAGAAGAATTTTGACAGCGTTACGCCACATCTCTCTTTACCCGTAGCGATGGGAATGTTGTGCTGAGAAAAATTGATTTTTCAGTGAGGGGAGCATATAAAGAATCGCTATTGTGTGTCAATAAGTTTCTCAATAAGGTAGGGGCGTCAAGCCCTAATGCGCCCCAACGACCTCGGCCAACAACGCCTGTTATGGTTGCTGGATCGACTACGAGACAGGCGCCTGTTACGGCCCCGCATCGATGGACAGGCTCATGGGAAGGAAATGGCATTATCGAAGGCAGACGCGCTTAAGGATACTGTGCGGTAAGGGTCGAGGAGAACGGTGATGCCGAAAGTGGCGCTTATCCGGTGCGAAAGCTATGAATATGAAGATGTCAGAAGTGCGGTTGTGCGCGGCCTCGATCTCATCGGCGGTGCGGGAAAATTCGTGAAGCAGGGGCAGCGCCTCCTCCTGAAGCCCAACCTGCTCATCGGCGAGACGCCAAAAAAGTGCGTGACCACTCACCCATCCGTGTTCATGGCAGTTGCGGAAATCATTAAGGAAACCGGTGCGGTGGTGAGCTACGGCGATTCCCCGGCCATCGGAAGCACATCCTCTGCCGCAAGGAAATGCGGCATACGCGCCGTGGCAGAAGATCTCGGCATTCCTGAGGCGGATTTCAAGACCCCCGTGGACGTATTTTTTGAGAAGGGTGTACAGAATAAAAAATTCATCATGGCAAAAGCTGTTTTGGTCAATGATGTCATCGTGAGTCTCCCGAAGCTGAAGACGCATGCCTTCGAGAAGTTCACCGGGTGCGTGAAGAATCAGTTCGGGTGCATACCCGGCGTGCGCAAAAGCGAGTACCACGTCAAGCTCCCCAACGCCGTGCAGTTCGCGCAGATGCTTGTCGACCTGAACAATTTCGTAAATCCTGCGCTCTACGTGGTGGACGGGATATGGGCGATGGAAGGCAACGGGCCGCGCGGCGGCACCCCCCGTAAAATGAATCTTCTCCTTTTTTCAAGTGACCCGATTGCCCTGGACGCGACCGTGTGCAGGATCATCGATGTGGACCCCGAGCATGTACCCACGATAACGATGGGCCACAAAAGCGGTTCCGGAACTTATCTGGAAAAAGAGATCGAATTGGTGGGCGACGATCTCGACAGCTTCCGTCTTCCGGACTTCGATATTAAGCGCTCCCCTCTCGCGCCCTACCGGAACAGGGGCGTCATGCGCTTCTTGAGTAACCGCTTTGTCCCCCGTCCCGCCATCGACGCGGAAAAGTGTGTGGCGTGCGGCATGTGCGTGACGATTTGCCCCACCGAGCCCAAATCGGTCGACTGGGTTGCGGGCGATCAACAGAGACCGCCCACGCACAATTATAAAACCTGCATTCGGTGCTATTGCTGCCAGGAGCTCTGTCCCGAAAGCGCAATCGACATCCGGTATCCGCTTGTCAGGCGTGTCTTCGGACGAAGCAGGTAATGAATAAGGGATGACTCGGGCAACCCTGGCGAAGCTGTATCAGACAACGACCCGAACATCCCGCTCGGACCGTCGAGAAGCAGGCGCTGCGATCTTGCCGTAGGGGGATAGTTGGGCGGCTTTCTTTGACTCCATGAAAGCAGTGATCAGCAGGAGTCAGTGTAAGTTGATCCTTTCCTGTGGCAATGATCACCCCTATCGAGCCCTTAATTACTCTTGGGATGCCTCTATTCATGCATAACGCTTCATAGAAAAGAGGCATGTAGGAGAGGACTGCCTGAATTGTACTCAAAATTGCCTTCTTGACGGGTGACTCGACCAAAAGGTGAGTTGATTTCTAAAAAGGGCGGCCGCCGCTCCACCCCCCTTTTCCAATCGCATCGCCAGCCCCTGCTTTTCGACGCAAAATATCCCTTGACAAGCAAAAATGGCCCCCCTATGCTTTAACCATTTGAAAGTATTGTTTTATAAAATATAACGGAGGTGCGAGATGACAGAAGATATAGCTTGTGAGTATAGATGCACCCGCTGCTCTTACATATACATTCCTAAGGATGGAGACCCTTCGCAGGGAATAAGACCTAATACACCATTTGAAGTATTACCTGATAGTTGGACTTGCCCCATCTGCGGGGCGGTAAAAGACAGATTTAGGAAGCTGAGCTAAGTGCATATTTTGAGATTTCGGATTACCTTACAACTCTGCTTGCAAACCATCGATAATGGACCCCACGGCAGGACAAGCAAGAGCTTCCCCGTCCTGGAATGGCTGGCCAGCCCGTGCTCCCACATCCCCGCCCAGAGCGAGCAGATGGTGAGATATTAGGGTCTTATCGACGCCATGACATCAAGGGCTGTTCAGAGAAAATTTGATGGGGAATTATCCCGGCAATTGTGATATTCAAATGGCAGTAAAACCGGTATGATTGATTCAAGTCTTGAAACCTTGTTAAGGAGGGGAACCATGAAATACGTGAAGTATGTCGACGTCACGCGGGCGATGTTTCCGGATCAGCCCCCTTACCAGTGGACGGAGAACGTCTCCGCTCCCTGGACCCCCATCGCCAAGCCCCTGTCGCAGAGCAGGGTGGCGCTGATCAGCTCCGGCGGCGTTTATCGGAAAGATCAGCCCCCTTTCAAGCCGGACAAGAACGATCTCACCTTCCGGGAGATTCCCGCGGACACGGACGCGGGCGATCTCCGGATCAGCCACGACCACTACGACCACAGTGACGCCGAAAAGGACGTCAACTGCGTCTTCCCTATCGAAAGGATGCGGGAGCTCGCGGCGGATGGATTCATCGGAAGTCTTCCGGAGGTCCACTTCACGTTCATGGGCCGCATTTTCCGCAAGACCCAGCTCCTCAACGAGATGATCCCCGGCCTCATAGCCCGTCTGAAGGCGCTCGGCGTCGATCTGGCCTTTCTGGTGCCGGCCTGACCGCTCTGCCATCAATCCGTGGGATTGATCGCCAGGGCCGTTGAAGAGGCGGGGATCCCGACCGTTTCCCTCTCCTCCGCCTATGACCTGACCGCGCTCGTGAAGCCGCCGCGGACATTCTTCGTGAACTACCCGCTCGGGCATACGTCGGGCAAGCCCTTCGACCGCCAGAACCAGACGGCCATCCTGAAGGAAGCCCTGGGAAAGGCTGGGGAGATCACCGAGCCGGGCGCCATCGTGGCGCTTCCCTATGTCTGGGACGACCTGACCTGGCTCGCCGGGGCCTGAGCCTCCCCGGATCATGTTTCCCCCTGAACAACGACGCGTGTCCGGGAGCAAAAATCCCGCTATTTCACCCAGTTTGTCAGTTTGTCATTGACAGGCGGTCCGCCCTTCCCTATACTATGACGCGTCTTCAGGCAGGTCTTTTCATAACCCTGCGGGGGGCGGCAAACTCACACTGGAGAATGAAAAAACAGCCTATGGCGGATCTGCTCATAAACGGTATCGACCTCTTCCTGCACCTTGACAGGTATCTGGGGGACATGCTTCAATATTTCGGAGTCTGGACCTATGTCGTGATCTTTCTCATCATCTTCTGTGAAACGGGGTTGGTCGTGACCCCGATCCTCCCGGGGGATTCGCTCCTCTTCGGCCTCGGCGCCTTTGCCGCCAATCCCTATCTCAAGGGCCCTCTCGAGGTGGAATGGCTCTTTATCACGCTTTCGATTGCGGCCGTCGCCGGGGATACGGTGAATTACTCGGTAGGCCATTACATCGGCCCCCGGGTCTTTCATGACGGAAAATACCGCTTCCTCAAGAGGGAGTACCTGGAACGGACTCACCGGTTCTATGAAAAGCACGGCGGCAAAACGATCGTCGTCGCGCGTTTCATCCCGATCATCCGCACCTTTGCTCCCTTCGTAGCCGGCATCGGCGAGATGACCTATCCGCGGTTCATTTCCTACAACGTCATCGGCGGCATCTCATGGATCGGCCTCTTCATCTTCGGGGGTTATTTCTTCGGGAATCTCCCCGTGATCAAGAATAATTTCACCCTGGTCATCAGCGCCATCATCATCCTTTCCGTCCTGCCCGGGGTGATCGAATACTTCCGCCAGCGGCGGGAAATGACCTGATGCCGGGCGGTCGGCGGCAAATGGCCGGGACGGCAAACGGATCCATCCCGCGGGTAGTTGAGGAGGAGATATGAGGGGAATAAAGCTGAGCGTCATCCTTCTGCTCATGCTGGGACTGCTGCTCGGACCGGCGGCGGCCTCCGCAACGGGAGGAAAGAACATCATCAAGATCGGCACAGACGTGAATATCGAGGCCGGTCAGAAGGTCCGCAGTGTGGTCACCATCGGCGGCCAGATCACGGTCAGCGGCGCTGTGGAGAAGAACGTCGTCGCGATCGGCGGACCGGTAGTTTTGACGAAGACGGCGGTCGTGGGAGGCAATGTCGTCTCCCTCGGCGGCGTCATCGTGATCGCGAGGGATGCGGAGGTCGGCGGCAGCCTAACGGAGATCAACTCCTCCAACCTGATTGAAACCTTCACCGCGGCCGTGAGCAGCGAATGGGAGGGGTGGTCCTGGATCTTCGCCATGATCTCGCTCTCCATCTTCCTCGTGATCCTGGTGCTGGCGATGTTGATCGTCGCCCTCCTGCCGAAGCCGGTCCGCATCGTCTCGGAAGCGATCAGCGAAAATACACTCAAAGTTGTTCTCTGCGGCATTCTGGGACTCGTCCTGATCGCTCCCCTGGCGCTCCTTCTGACCATCTCGGTTGTGGGAATCGCGCTCATCCCGTTGGAGATGATCGTCGTCGTCTGTTCGGTCCTCCTCGGTTTCATCGCCGTCGGCCAGCTTATCGGCATGAAGATCCTCCATCTCCTAAAACGCCCGAACCCGGGTATGCTCCGCGAAACCTTCTGGGGGCTGATCATCCTCTGGTTCATCGGCTGGCTCCCTTACATCGGCTGGATGGTCAAGGCCGTCGCCATCGTGGTCGGGCTGGGGGGCGCCCTCGTCACCCGCTTCGGGACCCATCAGGGCTGGAAAACAGCACCGTGAGACTAAAAATGGCCTCTCCTTTCGGGAAGGCCTTTTTAGAATGCATTCTCAAAAAAATCCTTACGCCATCTTTTTCATCGCATCGACGAGGTCCTGCACCGCCGCCGCCGATTTCTTCAGGGCGGCATCCTCTTGGGCGGTCAGCTTGATCTGGATGATCTCCTCGATACCGCCCTTGCCCAGCTTCACCGGAACGCCGATGAACAGGCCGTTGATCCCGTATTCGCCTTCCAGATACGCAGCGCAGGCAAGGATCTTCTTGCGGTCCTTCAGGATCGACTCCGCCATCTCCACCGCGGCGGAGGCCGGGGCATAGAAGGCGCTTCCCGTCTTCAGGAGGCTTACGATCTCCGCCCCGCCGTTCCTGGTCCTGGTCACGAGCGCCTCCAGGCGGTCCTTCGGAATCAGTTCCGTGATCGGGATGCCGGCCACCGTCGAGTAGCGGGGGAGCGGCACCATCGTGTCGCCGTGTCCGCCGAGGACGAAGGCGTGGATATTCTCGACGGAGACGCTGAGTTCCATCGATATGAAGGCACGGAAGCGGGCCGAATCCAAGACGCCGGCCATGCCGATCACGCGGTTCTTGGGGAAACCGCTGATGTCATAGGCCACATGGCACATCGCGTCCAGAGGATTGCTCACGACGATCAGGGTGGCGTTGGGGGAGTGCTTCACCACCTGCTCGGTGACCTTGGTCACGATACCCTTGTTGGTCGCCAGCAGGTCATCCCGGCTCATTCCGGGTTTCCGGGGAATCCCGGCGGTGATGATGACGATGTCCGAATCCTTGGTCGGCTCATAACTGTTTGTGCCGATGAGGTGGGCGTCGTGCTTCTCGACCGGCGCCGCCTCTGTCAGGTCGAGGGCCTTGCCCTGAGGCACGCCTTCGATGATATCCACCAGCACCACGTCGCAAAGGGCCTTTTCGCACAGACGCTGCGCCGCGGTCGCACCGACATTCCCCGCACCGACGACGGTCACTTTCTTATCCATAATATTCCTCCTCTTCTTACATTTTCCAACCCTGCACACCCGCTCCCCGCTGGATCAGACATCCGGAGCCATCAGGTCACTCAAGCGGAAACGAAACACACCCGGGCAGTCAGGGGGAATGATCCACCGGTTCACCCGTAAACGACGCGAAAAGCTTTTCCGTTGCAAATTAACTACACGTATTATATAAGCTTCCGACTCTGGGAAATTTAACATAAGCCTCCCGGGATAGCAAGGTGAAATTTACTCGGCAAGCCGCGCAGTACGGGCGAAGCAGGCTGTTGCAGCTCAGCATCGGAACATGAGGCGGTAGGAAATTTATGGAGAAACTGTTTGGGACAGACGGGGTTCGAGGGGTGGCGAACGAACATCCCATGACGGCGGAAATGGCCATGCGCATCGGCTGCGCCACCGCTCATCTCTTCAAGAAAAAGGGGCATGTCCCCAAGATCATCATTGGCAAGGACACCCGCCTCTCGGGATACATGCTGGAAAACGCCCTCGTCTCCGGGATCTGCTCCATGGGAGTCAACGCGATCATGGTCGGCGTGATTCCGACGCCGGGCATCGCCTTTCTGACGAACAGCATGCGGGCTGATGCGGGCATCGTCATCTCCGCCTCTCACAACCCCTTCCAGGACAACGGGATCAAGATCTTCGGGAGCGAAGGTTTCAAGCTCCCCGATGAGACGGAAGCGGCCATCGAAGAGCTCATCTTCGCCAACAGTCTGCACAGACTTCGCCCGTCACCCGTTGAACTGGGAAAGGCCTATCGCATGGAGGACGCCCGGGGCCGCTACATTGTCTTTCTGAAACACGCCTTCCCCAAGGAATATTCCCTCGAGGGGACAAGCATCGTCATAGACTGCTCCCACGGCGCCACCTACCGGGTCGCGCCGGAGACTTTCCTGGAACTGGGCGCCGAGGTGACTACCCTCTTCGACGACCCCAACGGCAAGAACATCAACCTCCACTGCGGTTCCCAGCATCCGGAGGTCCTGGCGGAGGAGGTCCGGAAAATCAAGGCCGATATCGGCTTCGCTTTCGACGGCGACGGCGACCGCCTGATCGCCGTGGACGAGACAGGGACGATCATCACCGGGGACCAGATCCTCGCCATTTGCGCGAAAGTGATGAAAAAGGAGGGTCTCCTCACCGGCAATCTGGTCGTCCGAACGGTCATGAGCAACATCGGACTCAGCGTCGCCCTCCAGTCGCTCCAGATCGACTCCGTCATGACCAAGGTTGGCGACCGGTATGTCCTTGAAGAGATGCAGGCCCGCGGGGCCTCCATCGGCGGCGAGGATTCCGGCCACCTGATCTTCCTCCGGCACCACACGACGGGAGACGGGATCATCACCGCGCTGCAGGTGGCGGCGGCGATGAAGAAAGAAGGGAAGTCGCTTTCCGAACTAGCCAAGATCATGAAGGTCTTTCCCCAGGCCCTGATCAACGTGAACGTCAAATCGCGGCCCGAGATCGCCGCCGTGCCGGAGATCGTGGCGGCCATCGGCAAGGTGGAGAAGAAACTGGCAGACCGGGGAAGGGTCCTCGTCCGCTACTCGGGAACCCAGAATATGTGCCGGGTCATGGTCGAAGGCCCGTCCCAGAAAGAGACGGCAACTTGCTGCAGGCAGATCGCCGACGTCGTGGAAAAGATGCTGAACGCCTGAACACCAAAATGAGGAACGGATTTGCCTGAAACCAAATTATATTATAATCGACGTCAAAAAGGAGTCACGCCATGTTGGTGCATAGTCATAGTGTCGCCGTATCAGCCGTGAGCGTGTTTGTTGATGTACGTGGATTCACCCCCCTTTCCACTTCATTAACTGGGCCAGAAGTTAATGAAGTATTGAAAATGACTAGGGCAGACTGTTTCGTCACTCAACAATGGGACAGTCAGACGCGCGAAGGTTGGCCCGATGAAGACCAGCAACGTTACAAAAGTGCATCGTTAAATTTGTGGGCCAAATACAATGAAAATGTTCCAGGGTTCCCCTACACATTTGGCCGAATCAAAATTCAAGATGTCTATTTCGAAATTGCCGCATTTCACAAATTCCTGGGCGATGGGATCATGTTTATTTTTGAACTCGGTCCCGCATCGGAGCGAGCAGAAGCTGAGGATAAGTTGAATACCTTTGCTCAATCAATCAATCAGTCTGTGTCGTCGAAAGATGAAATTGTCAATGCTGTCATAGAATGGGCTACCGAGCTAAGTTTGTGGAGGCCAAACACCGACCGGGTTGAAGCCTTTTCTAAGAAACGTCTTACTCAAACCCGGTTGGGTATTGGGGTATCGTACGGAATCATAACGCGAGTCGTATTTGACGACACTTTTTCAAGTGGAAACTCATTTCGTACATGGGACTACCATGGCGATGCCATCAATCGTTCTGCTCGCCTCGAGAATTTTGCAAAACCTGGCGGCGCGGTCTTTGATGTGGGAAATTCATACTTTCGAAAGCAACTGAAAAATATGTGGAAAAACATGATGAGACCAGAAGGCAAACCCACTGATGGTACTTATTTCTTTAGTCGTTTCCCAGACGAAGAAGATGTGCGAGGGATTGGGAAAATCCCGTTGTTTGCATGCGGAGAAACCGGTCGTATTCAACTTGAGTCGTCTGACAAACTTTGTGCGGCGGATGACGTAACAGCGGAACAAGAGGCAATTCGCAAGTGTTTGGAGACTGGAATTTATGAAAAGTTTCGTAGAATTCCTGAAAATATATTGTCAAAAGAAAATATACCATCAGACAATACTATTGCGGTACAGATGTATGGCGAGGGCGCAATATTGGTCCGGTCAGAAGTCGGCCTATTACAATTTGAAGAATGTCCAAAATTTTCTAAATGCCCATCAGTGATTCCGGATTACCGGGATCATCTTCATTTTCTGTTCGGTCAGGAAGCCTTTACCCAATGGCAATTTCGCACAATCGCAATGAGACGAGAAAATACAAGTCTATTCGACGGTGAAGTGGTCAAGCTAGTGTTAGCAAGACCGAACGAAATTGTTGCTGCCAAGTCAGGATACTATTGGTCAGGAGCACTCGACTACACATTTGATAAAAGAGCTTCTGCGTCGCCATTTTCCGGCGCCGACCTATTAGAATGTAGATTTTCCTACGCCGACCAATTAAAATGTGGATTGCCCGGCGAATGTTTTAATAATAGCGATCTATCGTTTTCACTGAAAGATTCACTTTTGGGTAACCATGTTGGGATCAATCTCATGGTATGGGTGGATGATCTTCCAGATGGGTTGTATTTGTTATATCAATCGCGAAGCGGCGTAGTTCATGTTGAAAAAAACAAGTTATGTCCGACAGGCAGCGGTACACTCAATTGGGACGATGTACAGGAGTCTGAGAATGGAAATGCGTTGGCCTTGGGGGCGATTCGCGAACTCCGACGGGAAACCGGGCTAAAAGTGAGTCCCAACCATGAGGAGCTTTCGTTCCTAGGACTGACTCGTGAAAAAAATAGAATAGGTACCCCCGATGGTTTCTTCGGCTTTCGTCTTGGAAAACTCAATAATCCAAATGATAAAGCCAACCCCAAATGGATTAATCTAGAAGAAGGCATCGACAAACATCCAATAGAGAAAGAAGAGTGGGGAAAATTACTATTTGTTCATTTTGTCTTTGACCCATCCAAAAAGTGGTTCTTTCCATCATCGGATACCGGTGCCGTATATCGTGCTGATGTGGCCAATCGCCGGATCACGCTTACCGCTGCACCGAACATAGGTATCAAGACTGACCTCGAGAATTTAAATGAAGCTCTCGCAATTCCTGGTCGCATATGCACATATCTTCTGTTTGAGAAACTAGCGAAAAGCATGGAGTTACCCCAGTTCGGTGGACAGTTAACGACTTGGGATTTCATTGGTTGACCACATATTGTTTTTCGTACTCCACAGGGGAAAAATAATCAAGCCCGGAGTGGCGGCGATGAGGGTTGTACCAGGCTTCGATAAACTCAAAAACGGCCATTCTGGCTTCAGCTTGGGTCTTGAACCGACGTCGGTCGAGGAGTTCGCACTCCAGTGTGGCAAAGAAGCTCTCACACAGGGCATTGTCGAAGCAATCGCCGACAGATCCCGTGGAAGGTCGCACCCCGACTTCCGTGCACCGTTTCCCGAAGGCGATCGACGTATACTGACACCCTTGATCAGAATGATGAATCACAGCGGAGGGACGGCGTTGCCACAGCGCCATATTCAATGCATCCGGCACCAATTCTGTCCGGAGGTGGGTTTCCATCGCCCACCCCACGATCCGACGGGAAAAGGCATCCATCACCACAGCCAGATAGAGGAACCCTGCCCATGTCGGGATGTAGGTGATGTCCGCTACCCACAATCGGTTGGGTGCTGTGGCAAGGAAGTTCCGCTTCACCAGGTCCGGGATCACCTGCGCCTCCGTGCCGCGGATGGTCGTTCGGATTCCTTTGCGGCGGCTCACGCCCTGCAAGCCGGCTGCCCGCGTCAGGCGGGCCACCCGCTTCCGACCTACCCGGAATCCCTCTTGGGTCAATTCGAAATGGATTCGGGGCATTCCGTAGGTCTGGCGGGAACGACTGTGAATTGCCCGGATCCGCTCCATCGGTACCGCATCGGCCATCGCCCGCGCCGAGGGCGGCCGATCCTTCCACGCATGATATCCGCTGGAGGAGACTCCCAACAGACGGCACATCGTGGATACCGGATAATTATCCTGATTCACCTTCACGAGTCCGAAGACCTCTCGGGGATCGAACCGGTCTCCCGGGCGAACCAGGCCGCTGCCTTTGACAAGATCTCCCGCTCCATGCGCAGTTGCCGGTTCTCCCGGCGTAGGCGGACCAACTCTTTCCGTTCTTCCGTCGCCAACCCGTCGCTGCGCCTTCCTTCATCACGGTCGGCCTGGGCAACCCAGTTGTGGATCGACTGCGCCGTCGGTTCAAACTCTCTGGACAACGCTTCAGGTTTCCTCCCGGCTCGCACCAATTCGACCATGCGACGGCGAAACTCTGGGGGATACGGTGGATGGGACTTTGGCATAATGGACACCTCCTTCTCAAAGAATATAGTGTCCACGAAAACGGGTCAGCTCCAGCATTAGCAAAGAATGAACCAAGGCTAATTTATTTGGAAATCAATCTATTCCAGTACGTTGCGCTTGGGGGCAGCGCTGTCTAACAATCGCGTGCAGAAGGGAAAGTAAGCGCACGTTCCGCACGCCGGCTTTCCACTGATGCGTGAGCGTTCTGGATCCATCATTCCAGACGCAAATCTTCACTACTCGCCAGTTGCCTTGGTTGTTTTTTCCGGCTGCATCTGTTATGAATAATTATCGAGGCAGATCATCCCGCCGGCAGAGCAGAATCAGGAGAAGGCAATGGCCAATCGCATCGAGATCGGATTCAGACAGGGGATCCGGGACGCCCTTGGAGAAAAGATCAAAAAGAGGATCATCGGACACCTCCGGATCCATGTGGATTCGGTACGGACCGTCGAAGTCTACACCATCGACGGCGATCTTACACCCGGGGAGTTGGAAAAGGCCGCCCGCGGCCCCCTCTCCGATCCGGTGATCCAGGAATTTGCCATCGACCGGGGGATGGCCTGCGGTTTCGACTGGCTGATCGAGGTGGGGTTCCGTCCCGGCGTCACGGACAACGTGGGGAAGACCGCTGCCGAGGCGATCGCCATCCTCACCGGGAAACCGGTCCGGGTCTACACATCCAGGCAATACGTGATCGGCGGAATCCGCGACCGGTGCGCCCTCGATCTACTCACCCGGGCGGATGCGGAGCGGATCGCCTCCGAACTTCTGGCCAATGAACTCATCCAGCGCTGCGAAATCATCGACGGCCACACCTGGGATCCTGCGCGGGGTATGAAGCCCCACGTGCCGCGCGTGATGGGAGAAGACCGTCCACGGACGGAGGAGATCGACCTCGACTGCCCCGAGGAGGCCCTCATCCGGATCAGCCAGGAGCGGGTCCTTGCCCTGAGTATCGAGGAGATGAGGATCCTCCGGGACTACCTGAAGAACGAAACCGTCCTCGCCCGGCGGAAAGAAGTCGGACTCGGCGCGCGGATAACCGACGCCGAGCTGGAATGCCTCGCCCAGACCTGGTCCGAACACTGTAAGCACAAGATATTCAACGCCCGGATCGCCTATGACGACGGCGAAGGACACATCCGGGAGATCGACTCTCTCTTCGACACCTGCATCAAACGGTCGACCCGGGAGATCCGGGAGCGCATGGGGGCGGGCGACTGGTGCCTCTCCGTTTTTTCCGACAACGCCGGGATCATCCGCTTCAACGACGACTGGAACCTCGTTTTCAAGGTGGAGACCCACAACTCCCCCTCCGCGCTGGACCCCTACGGCGGGGCGCTCACCGGCATCGTCGGCGTCAACCGCGACCCCTTCGGCTGCGGGAAGGGGGCGAAGCTCATCTTCAATACGGACGTCTTCTGTTTTGCGCCGCCCGACTATGCCAAACCCCTGCCGAAACGGATCCTCCACCCGCGGCGGATCTACGAGGGGGTCCGGGAGGGGGTGGAGCACGGCGGAAACAAGAGCGGAATCCCTACAGTCAACGGCTGCCTCGTCTTCGATGAGCGGTATCTCGGCAAGCCCCTGGTCTACTGCGGCACGGGGGGGATTATGCCCGCTCGGCTCAATGGGGCGCCGACCCACACGAAGGAGATCCTCCCCGGCGACCTGGTCGTTATGACCGGCGGCCGGATCGGGAAGGACGGGATCCACGGGGCGACCTTCTCCTCCGAGGAGCTCCATGAAGGATCGCCCGTCACGGCGGTCCAGATCGGCGACCCGATTACCCAGAAGAAGATGACCGATTTCCTTCTCGTCGCCCGCGACCGGGGCCTCTACCGCACGATCACCGACAACGGCGCGGGCGGCCTTTCGTCCTCCGTGGGCGAGACGGCCAGGCTCTCCGGCGGATGCGAGATCGATCTTAAGAAGTCGCCCCTCAAGTACCCGGGGCTGAACCCCTGGGAGATCCTCATCTCCGAGTCCCAGGAACGGATGACGCTTGCCGTCACCCCTGAGAAGATCGACAGGTTTCTCTCCCTCGCCCGGAAGATGGACGTGGAGGCGACGGTCCTGGGCCATTACACCGATTCGGGCTGGTTCCACATCCGCTACGGGGAAGAGACCGTGGTCCTGATCGAGATGTCCTTCCTCCACGACGGCCTCCCGCAGATGTCCCTTCGGGCGGCATGGACGCCCCCGCGCCACGCGGAGCCCGACTTTTCCGAACCGGACGATCTGGGAGGGGCGATGAAGGAGATGCTTTCCAGGCTCAACATCTGCAGCAAGGAGTCCGTCGTCCGCCAGTACGACCACGAGGTCCAAGGGGGGAGCGTCGTGAAGCCCGTGACCGGCGTCGTCAACGACGGACCGAGCGATGCCGCCGTCATCCGGCCGCTCCTCGACACCTTTGAAGGCATCGTCGTCGCGAACGGGATCTGCCCCCGCTACAGCGACATCGACGCCTACCACATGGCAGCCTGCGCCATCGACGAGGCCGTCCGGAACGCGATCGCCGTCGGCGCTCCGCTAAACCGCCTGGCGGGGCTGGACAACTTCTGCTGGTGCGATCCGGTCCGGTCGGAAAAGACCCCCGACGGAGAGTACAAGCTCGCTCAGCTCGTCCGCGCCAACATGGCCCTCTACGATGTCACTACGGCTTACGGCGTTCCCTGCATCTCGGGAAAGGACAGCATGAAGAACGACTACCAGATCGGCGCCGTCCGGATCTCGATTCCCCCGACACTCCTCTTCTCCACTCTGGGCAGAATGGAGGACGTGCGGAAGGCCGTGACGATGGACGTAAAAAAAGCGGGGGATCTCGTCTATGTCCTCGGAAAGACCTTTCGGGAGCTGGGCGGCTCGGAGTGGTACGCCCTCCACGGCGCCGTCGGGAACAGCGTTCCGAAAGTGCATGCAAAAACGGCAAAGGCCCTCTATGAGCCCCTGCACCGGGCGATCCGGGCGGGTCTCGTCGCCTCCTGCCACGACTGCTCCGATGGGGGGCTCGGCGTGACGCTGGCCGAAACGGCCTTCGCCGGGGGCCTGGGCCTGGAGGTCGACCTCAAGAACATCCCGGCGGAGGGGATCGGCCGGAACGATGAGCTCCTCTTCTCGGAATCGCAGAGCCGCTTCGTCGTGACCGTCTCCCCGGGTTCGCGGGAGGCCTTTGAGGCGCTCCTAACAGGCTGCACCTTCGCCCGGATCGGAACGGTCATCCCGGAAGGTGTCCTTCGCATCGACGGCCTCGGGGGGCAGCGGATCATCGAAGAGGATACCAGGGCGCTCAAGGCCGCCTGGCAAAAACCGCTCGCCTTCTGACGGGAACTCGGGGACAGATTTCAAATCTGTCCCCGAAAAAGGTAGGGGGAAAATGCCGCAGAGAATCAGAGCGATCGTCATCACTGGAAACGGAACGAACTGCGAAATGGAGATGGCCCACGCCTGTAAACTTGCCCGTTTCGACGAGGTGGAGATCGTTCACATCAGCGATCTCCTCTATGGGACAGAGCAGCTCGACGATTACCACTTCCTGAACCTTCCCGGCGGATTTCTGGACGGCGACGACCTCGGGTCGGCCAAGGCGGGGGCCAACCGAATTTTGCATGCAGCCGTCGCCGGGAGAGAAGAGAGGCTCTACGATCAGTTCGCCCGGTTCATCGCCGCAGGGAAGCTGATCCTGGGCGTCTGCAACGGTTTCCAACTCCTCGTCAAGCTGGGGATGCTCCCCGGCCTGGACGGCCATTACGACCAGCAGACAGTGACGCTCACCTTCAACGACTCGGGGCGCTTCGAGGACCGCTGGGTTTATCTCCGCGTTGATCCCGGCTCGCCCTGCATCTTCACAAAAGGCATTTCCGGTCTCTACCTCCCCGTCCGCCACGGGGAAGGGAAATTCGTCACGCTGGATGAAAAGATTCTGGAAAGGCTCCACAGGGAGGGCCTGATCGCAGTCCAGTACAGCGATGAGAACTGCCGGGAGGCGACGCTGGAGTATCCGGCGAACCCCAACGGCGCCGTGGATGGAATCGCCGGGATCTGCAATGAAACGGGACGAATCTTCGGTTTGATGCCCCACCCCGAGGCCTACCTTCACCGGACCAACCACCCCCGCTGGACGCGGGAGGAGCTCCCCGAGGAGGGGATGGGCCTCGCCCTGTTCCGGAACGCCGCGGCTTTCCTCCGGAGCGCCAACTTTTAAAGGACGAGGGTTACAGAGTCTTTTTTTCAAAGGCAACTGGGCGATCTCTCCCCACGCGGGCCGGATGCGGAGTTGCGGAAGACCGCCCGACGGGTCGGGGAACGACTCACTTCCCAGGAGTGGTTGGACCTGCCGGGACGCAGACCAGCCGGGCGCAAGGTGAAGATAGCCGAGGGAGTATATCTCCTGGCGCAGGCGTCAGTTGGACAGGGCCGCAAAGCGGTACTCGTCAGAGATGGAATTGCAGAGGAAATCATGGCCGGCGATGATGAAATGGAACTGGCTTTGCCCGTCAGGGCATGAAATTCAATGTGGGAGGCAAAAGGATGCAAAGAGAGAAGAGGGCGATCCCCGATGAACTTTTCTATGACCGCAATGATTACTGGATAAAGGTTGCTGAAGAGGCAGTGATCGGGTTGACTGACTATGGGCAGAGCAACATCGGCGACATCATTTACCTGGAGTTTGTCCCCGCCGGTACGGTCGTCCGGCGAGGCGACAGGTGCGGTTCCATCGAGTCAGGCAAATGGGTGGGCAGCCTCCTGGCGCCCGTCTCGGGAGTGATAATGGAAACCAACCGCAAGGCGGAAGCCGACCCGAGTCAGGTCAATGCCGATCCCCTTGGCCGGGGATGGTTGTACCGGATAGAACTGGCCAACCGAAACGAGATAGGACTGCTGATGAATTCCGGCGCCTATAAAGCCTGGATGGAGGAGCGAATCCGTCTGGAAGAGAAGGATGAGGTGACCTTATGAGACAGGTTTGGCGGCTCCTTGACACCGGTGAACTGCCGGCGGCAAACAATATGGCCTTAGAGCGGGTGATACTGACTGCCCGCAGTCGGAATCTCATCCCGAATACCCTGCACTTTCTGCAATTTTCTCCTCATTGCGCGCTGGTAGGCTACCACCAGGCCGTGGACTTAGAGGTGGAGGAACAATACTGCCGGGAGCATGGAATAGAGATCAACCGCCGGATCAGCGGCGGGGGGAGTATATACATGGACGAAGGACAGTTGGGATGGGAAATATTTGCCTTGAAGGATACCCCCGGCATACCCAAACGACTGGAGGATATGTACCGGCTGATGTGTGAGAGCGTTGTGACCGGCCTCGCCAAACTGGGGATAGACGCCCGTTATCGCCCCCTGAATGACATAGAGGTTGGGGGACGCAAGATTTCCGGCACCGGCGGCACGGAGATGGGGAATTCCCTGCTGTATCACGGCACCCTGCTGACTGATTTCGACGTGGATACGATGATCGCCTGCCTGAAACTGCCCCTAAAGAAACTTGAAGACAAACAAATCCGATCGTTTAGAGAACGCGTGACCTGCCTCCGGGAGGTTCTGGGCCATGTGCCCCCTATGCAGGAAATCAAAAAGGCTATGGAGGATGGTTTCACCGAAGTTCTGGGAGTGGAACTGGAGCCGGGCGGCCTGACCGAATATGAGGAAACGTTTATGGCCGAGGAATTGCCGAAATTCCAGTCCGAGGAGTGGATTAGAGGGCCGCGGGCGTCTCAGGAGAGCAATTTGAGCGTGGTGGACCATAAGACCCCCGGAGGATTGATCAGGGTTTCGCTCCGTATCGACCCTCTGCGTCAGCGCATCAAGAGCGCTTTCATCACCGGTGATTTTTTCGCCTACCCGGAACGAAGCATCCTGGATCTGGAGGCTGCCCTCAAGAATTCCTCCAGCAGACCGACAGATGTTCTGGCAACGGTGCGGAATTTTTTTGCCAGAAACGATGTGAAGATTCCGGGCGTTGAGACTGATGATTTCTACCATGCGCTTCATCTGGCAATCTCTGCCCATGGACCCGGAGCAGCAACTGGAAGAGGGACCGATGCAATCCGATAGAGAAAGTCCGCAATTTGTCCAGACCAGCCTTGCAGGAGCGATATCTCTGGGCATGGAACCGGGCCGGTTCATGCCTAAAATCAGGTGTACCTGCCTCAATCTCCTGTTAACTTATGCCGGGGGGTGCCGGGCTGCATGCAGTTATTGCGGACTGGCTCATAACCGCCAGGCGGACACATCCAACACGTTTATCCGGGTCAGATGGCCGACTTATCCCCTGGCGGAAATCTTAGAGCGGGTAAGGAGCGGCAGGCATCCCTTCAAACGGGTGTGCGTGTCCATGATTACCCATGACCATGCCGTGGATGATGCCTGCACCATCATACGCCGGGTGCGGGAGAGCGCCGGCCTGCCTGTCAGCGGGTTGCTGGCGCCGACCGTTATGAGGGGCAAGAATGATCTGCAAAAAATCCGGTCAGCGGGTGCCGACCGGGTGGGCATTGCTATAGATGCGGCAACGGAAGGGTTATTTACCCGCCACCGGGGGACAGGGGTTGACGGCCCTCACCGTTGGGATCTTTTCTGGGAATATTTGGCAGCTTCTGTAGAGGTGTTCGGACTTTACAAGGCGGGGGTTCATCTGATCGCGGGCCTGGGCGAGACCGAAGAACAGTTGGTCAATGCCATATCCAGGGCCTACCGCATGGGCGCCATGACCCACCTGTTTTCCTTTTTCCCCGAAGATGGCAGCCTCTTGCAGAACAGTCCACAGCCGCCTCTGGGAAAATACCGCCGGATACAACTGGCGCGTTACTTCATCAATGAAGGCATCACCGATAGCAATAATATCCGTTTTTCACCGGCAGGGCAGATCATCGATTTCGGGCTGAACATTGAACCGTTTATCCGAACAGGGGAAGCTTTTATGACCTCGGGTTGCCCGGACCAGGACGGTCAGGTGGCCTGCAACCGTCCTTTCGGCAATGAGCGGGCCAGTGAACCGATGCGCAATTACCCTTTCCGGCCCGGACCGGAGGATATCGGAAGGATTCTTCCCCAAATATGGGATGGAGTCGGGTAATATGACGGTCATTCAGGCAATGATTCAACAGGCATGGGAAACCAGGCGGGAGTTCAGGCCGGAAATATGGTTTTCAGTCCCCGGGGCCAGGCACTATGATAACCCGTATTATTCGAACCGCCCATTTTCCTTTGCCAATCTCAGTGTTACCGGGAAAGCCTGCGCCTGCCGATGCGCCCATTGTGAGGGCGCCTTGCTGCAGACCATGATTGGGGCGACCAGCCCGCAGGCGATGCGCAGGGTGGTTGACAAGCTGCTGGAAAAGGGTTGCCGGGGCATTCTGGTAAGCGGGGGCGGCAACTCCGATGGGGAAGTTCCCCTTCAGCCCTTTGTGGAAGCGATGGGTTATGCCAAACAGATGGGGCTGAAGGTACTGGCGCATGGCGGGCTGATTCGGCGGGAAACGGCCGCCATGCTGAAAAAAGCCGGGGTGGACCAGGTATTGATGGATGTCATCGGGAATGAAGGAACGATCCGCGAAGTCTGTCACCTCAACCGGAAACCAGATGATTATCTTCAATCCATGCTCTACTGTCGCGACGCCGGTTTAAATATCGCTCCTCATATCGTAATCGGCTTGCACTTCGGTCAAATCCGGGGGGAACGGCGGGCCCTGGAAATGATCAAGCAGGCAGACCCTGAAACGATCGTCCTGGTTATTTTGACCCCTGCCTGCGGAACCGCCATGGCGGGGATTCAGCCGCCATCGATTGATGAAGCAGCCCGAATAATGGGAACTGCACGGATTTTAAATCCCGCTACACCGATAACCCTGGGTTGCGCGCGACCGCCGGGTAAATACAAACGACGGGCGGAAATTATCGCGATAGATTGTGGAGTGAACGGGATCGCTTATCCTGATGAAACTACCGTTGATTATGCGCGGAGCAAGGGGCTGAAAACGGTCTTTTCGGAGGAGTGCTGCAGCCTGCTGGGGAGAAGATGGAGTAACTACTCAGGGAGATAGACTGAAGGCACACTCCATATTTTGTGGAGCAAAGAAAGCCGAGGCGGATGGCGCCGATTATGTCGGCGTGGGAATGATCTTCCCAGCCAGGCTGAAGAAAGATCTCCGGGCGGCCAAGGGCGTTGAAGCGCTGCGAAAGGTCAGCCAAGCGGTGAAGGTCCCGATAGTGGCTATTGGAGGAATCGATCACAGCAATGCCCCCTTGTGTATCGAGGCGGGAGCTGCCGGCTGTGCAGTGATTACTGCCGTGATTGGCGCCCCGGATGTCCGGCAAGCCACTGCCAATTTAGCACAAGTCATCCGTGATGCCAAAGCAAGATTGGAAAGAGGGCTGAGTTGACCAGAGTCATACTTATCAGGCACGGACAGACAAGCTGGAATGAATCACGCCGCATTCAGGGTGGAAACAATGATATCGCACTCAATCAGGAAGGGGAAAGACAGTGTCATTGCCTTTCTGAAAGATTAAAAAAAGAGGATATCAAAGCCGTATATTCCAGTCCTATGACCCGGGCAATGAGTACCGCTCAGTGGATTGCCGATTGCCATCGTCTTGAGGTCATCCAGGAACCGGCACTCCAGGAAATAGACTGCGGCACGATGGAGGGGGAGGAGATCAAGGAAGTCGGCTCCCGCCTACAGCTACTGTTAAAAGGCGGTAACGAGGGAGAACTCCTCTTCAAGGGCTGCGGGGGCGAGTCCCTGGATGAGATTCAAAAGCGTTCCTGGAATGCCATACTTCAGATGGTGGAGAATCATCCGGACGGCACGATCGTAGCGGTTAGCCACTATTTCGTCATCGCCGCAATTCTCTGTGCTGTAATGAATTTACCCGCATCACAATTGGGCAGATTCAGGATAGGTGAAACCAGCATCAATATCATTAACTTCGATACGTATGGTCCTTTCCTGTCCCTATTCAATGACCGATGCCACCTCACAATATAGATCCCGACCCGATCAGCCCGGTTCCATGCCCTTCCTTCCTGTTATCAATAACTTGGAGTTGACAAAAATTATCCAAGCTTTCTCTTGGTAATGATCACCTCATAAGATAAGATGATTATCTAAATTGTGCTCAAAAATGCCTTCTTGACGGGTGACTCGACCAAAAGGTGAGCTGATTTCTCAAAAGGGCGGCCGCCGCTCCACCTCCTTTTCCCAATCGCATCGCCAGCCCCTGCTTTTCGATGCAAAATATCCCTTGACAAGCAAAAACAGCCCCCCTATACTTCCCCCGTCGAAAAGCAATGTCTTATCAATGTCAAGCCGAAAAGAACGAAACTGGTCAAACCCGCTCCTTGCGTGATAAACGAAATGCCCAGGATCTTGGCAATCAGTCTGAGGTTCCGAACGTAATAGTGCGTCACTGCATGCAGGTAGGTAAGGGGTTGGTCGCATCGGACAATCCGTGTGAGCCGCACCGAGAAGGCGGGAGGCGACGGGAACCAGTATGCAAACCAGAATAGGAAGAGCATCCCAGCCAGACCAGCGCCGGCAACCAGTCCGACGGATAGCGCCAGCCGCGGCGGTAACGGACGCCAGACGGCTTCCATCAAGCCTGCCAGAGATAATATGAACAAAGACAGCAGCCCGGCGGCACGGTCAAAAACGATGCTGGCAACCACCGTCTGTGGGCTTGCTTTGGGGGGCGTTGCGTCCGGGGCAGCGCCTGGGTCGCCATCTTCCGCCGCGTGCCGGAAGACGTAAAATCCCCGCAGAATATCGCCGCTGACGTAACCCGGAAACGCCATAATCTGTCCGAGGAAATTCCTGGCCGAGGAGAGCTTTGGAAAGCCTGCCTCCGGGATTGTCTTCTGAATCGGCAGAGAATGCATGATAAATGATTATTGTAAAGCAAAGCCGCCGCAAAGAGAAGCCAGCCGGCGGTGAGGCAGCGACCCGGTGATTGGCAGCAAGCCGCGGTGATGTTCGCGGTGGGCGGGCATTCTTGCGAACGCCTTCGCCGTCTGGAGATCAAAGTTTTTCTGGCGGACAACGTAGCGGACCAGACCGCTGGCTGTCTGCAAGTTTAGTTTTCGCTCCAGAGGATATACAAAAAGTAGGGTTTGCCCGAAACGCGCGACACGAGTCATCCTTAAATCGGAGAGCGTGTGATATGGCTGGTCGTAAGTGGACTTTGGTTGCGGGGGGTGGATTTGAACCACCGATCCCGGCGCGCCGGGACGAACGGCGATCCCGCTGGGTGGAGAGCGGTTTCTTGAACGACCGAAAACTGGGGAGAGAAAGGAAAAGACATGGAAAGCACATTGGAATACATCAACCCGGCCGAATGCGGGGCGCATCCCGGCTTTAGCCACGGCGTCAAGACGCAGCCGGGTAGCATGCTGTTTATCGCCGGCCAGGTAGGTTGGAACGAACACGGGAAAATGGTAAGCACCGAGTTCGTGGGTCAATTTGAAAAGGCGCTATCGAATCTGCTCGCGGTCGTGCGCGAAGCGGGTGGGCGGCCCGAGAACGTTGTTCGCCTGACGATTTACGTGCTGGACCGGAACGAGTATCTCGGGAGCGTCCGGCCGCTGGGGCAGGCTTACCGCCAGCTCATGGGCAAGCACTATCCGGCAATGACGCTGGTGGAAGTCAAAGGGTTGGCGGAGGAGTGCGCTAAGCTGGAGCTGGAAGCTACGGCGGTGCTCTGACCACATTGATGAGCCACGCGCATAGCAAGCTCGCGGCCCGCAATCCGGTTCCATCAACGCACGAGGGGGCGGGTACGCCGACTGGCGGATGCCCACACAGGATGAGCTTGCTGGGTTGTATGACAGCCCGGCGGTAACGGGCAAGAATGGTAATCATCTTACTAATTTTATCGAATTGACCGGATGTTGCCCTTGGGCATCTGAGACACGCGGTTCCGAGGCTGCCTACTTCTATTTCTACGATGGCTACAGGCTCTGGACTCAACAGACCGGCGACATCTCCTACCGGGCACTTCCGGTGCGTTCTGCCAAATAGGTTTTGGGTCATTTGGTTCTATTGCGGTGTTTGGAGGTTTATACCGATCCTTAAAACGTTGGAAGAAGATGAAAGAGGGAGGAACAAATGCCGAACATCACATTTGACGGGCCAAAGATTGAAGATATCGGGAAGAAACGGGAACTGATCAAGACCGTGACAGACGCCGCAGTGAAAGCCTACGGATTGCCACAGCAGGCGATGGTCATCGTGATCAAGGAGAATAGCCCCGAGAATGTAGGTATCGGCGGCGAACTACTCATTGATAGACCGAAGACGGGGAAATAGAGGCTTCCAACCAACGGTTTGAGCCTACCGACTACCGCCGGCCGCTCAACCGTGCCGTTACTCTCTTTCAATCCGTAGTAATCCTCGGTTCTGATGAAAGCTCACCACCGAGCAGTTGTAGGTATAGACTGTTGATATGCATTGCCATTCCGTGTTTACGACTGACCGACGTCAATGCCGACAGTTATGCCGCCCATCTTACGGCTTGCCGGGAAGAACATAGCTAACCCCAAGGGGTCATTATTTTTACCAGAAGTTCTGCCTGATGCTACAATTCCGCTAGGGTTTGTCATCCAATCCGGAAAACTTTGGGTTGATCCGGAATCCCTGCCGCACTCACTTGGGAGTTACGGCGTGCAGGCTTACGCGGAAGAAGGCAGATCCTTATCTTCTAATCCGCCCGTTGCCCGGCAAGGATATCATTGAGTTGTCCGGCAGTCTCCTCGGTGGCAAACCGCTCCCAGATCTTGCCGAACTTTCCCTGGCGTTCACGGGCGATTTCCCCTTGCAGTTGATAGATCTCACCAAGGATGAACACGAGTTCGGGTTCGATCAGCTTGCCCTTCCAGTCGTCGAACAGGTAGTCGATGAATCCCCGCGTGAAAACCGTATCCTGAACCTCCCCAAGGCAGTCCTGTATTTCGACTGTTCGTTCGATGAAAGGATCGAGAGCGCCGTCGTATGCGGGCGCCATGAACTCGCAAGCGTAACGGAGTCTCTTCATTTGGATCCTGAGGCGGTGGAACTGTTTTGGCTTCTGATTCTCGAGAATTCTATGTCCCTGCTTAATGACAGCATCGAATTTTTCTTTGATGATCACCGGCGCCACCTGGCGAACCAGTTTTACGGCAAGAGGCGCCCTGGGACGCACAGGAAGCGATACTTCCAGGAACCGTAAGAGGCGTCGCTCAAAATCTCGGTACCGCGGCGATTCAAGCGCCTCACTAAGGGCCTTGAACGGCGTGGAGCGGTGTCTCTCGATCCAGTTATCGAACATTTCTTTTTTCTTGGCGGGAAAGCGTTCAATCTGCTCTTTGAACCGGGACAGATTCAGGAGGAAAACATCGAGGTCGCGAACCGCTCCAAACATGCTGCCGAGCCACTCCAACTCACCTGCGAGGCTGGCGCCCGTACTTTGGGGAACGGCATCGCGAAACAACCGCAACGCTGAACGCATCCGCCGTGTCACAACCCGCATCTGGTGCACAAACTCCGTATCGATGTCGCGCTGCACGCCGGGAAGTTGCTCCCGAAACCGGATAAACTGATAGGCAAGAATTTTCCGCACAGTGAGATCGAGGCGGTCATCGAGTCGAACCGTATATTTCTCCGGGGGCTTCTTGGAAGGGATAAGGACCTTGAGCCGCTCGACGGCGCTCTCTAACTTTGATGCCGACGATGGTGGATAACTGAATGAGCGCGAGAGCAAGGATGAAAGGGAACTTAGCGCTGCCTCCGGACCACTGAGAAGTTCCGCTTCCAGCTCGTGGAGCTTTTGCGTGCGTCGCGGTTTGTGAAGCCCCCGAGACGAGAAGCTCGAAGTGTCAAAGGCAAGCTCGATTTTCGCCCCTTCGGGGGATACGACCCGATAACGCCGGCGATCAGTGCGGACTTGAATATGTTCGAGGAGCTTCCGCGGATAAATGATACCGTCGATAAGATTCCTGATTTGCTTTAAGGGAATCTCCGCAGGGGAATCAACCGGACCGTCGAGCAGGACCTCGGTTTCCATTCGCTTTGCGATCCCATCTTCGATTGCTCCCATGCTCTTGATCGTATACATTGCCCCGCCATCCGCAGTCCGGTACCTGAGCGCCAACTTCTTTTTCATAAGAGACCAGTCGAAGGTGTCCAGATAGACATCGATATTTCTCACCTGCTTCAGCTCTTTGACCCTGTAGCCCTGTTCACGAATATTGGCGATCACCGCCTCTTCGGCCTCCGGACCGGGCAGGGCGAGCTTCAGCTCTATCTCGACAGATTTTTCGTTGTTCATTCTATGAATCTCCGCTTGATCCCCCCAGCAAAATCCTTCCGCAGCCCTTTCGGCAGCGAGGTCTTCCTAAGCGCGGTGATTGTGAGATCCCGGTCGTAATCGAACCTTATAATGCGTCCGCGAGGCACAGCGCCCCTCTCGGCACGGACAAGGGCGTAGGACGGGCGCGGGTCGCCGTCAACCGGGTGCCCCGCCGAACCGCAATTCACGACGAGAATTCCGCCGACACGTCTGACAAAGGGGATGTGCGTATGCCCGCAAACGAGAATCTCCGGGCGGGCATCGCTTAATTTCGTCTCCAGCCCTTGCCTGGTGATGCTCGGATAGATAGCGTCGTCTGTGGAAATGGGGCTGCCGTGGACGACTAAGAACTTGTGCCCGCCTGCCGGGATCTGCAGGTCGAGGCGCTCAGGCAAACCGGCTAAGTAAAGCCGGCTCTGACGGCCCATGTTCTCAACTGTCCACAACAGAATCTTGCGCTTTTTCGACTTCATCTCCCTCGCGACTGACTTGCCCTGTTTCGCCACTTCAAGCACCTTCTGGTCGTAGTTGCCGATTATCGCAGGAATATGCAGCTTTTCGAGGAAATTGCAGACATCGCCAGGGAAGGGTCCATAGCCTGTCATATCTCCACAGCAGACGATCCGGCCGGCTCCGCGCCCCTTTGCATCGGCTACTGCGGCCTTAAGTGCGGGCAGGTTGCCGTGGATGTCGGAGATGAACGCGCTCAGCATTGGTATTCCCTTCTTCCGGGGACACAATGCGATCCCCCGGAAGTCCAGAAGCCCAGAGGGATCGCATCATGTCCCCGTTTGAATCATCAGCATTGGTATTCGATCGTCCTTCCCGCCTTTATTATCAACAGTTCCTGCTTCTGAAAGGCTCTCTCAAGCTCCATCCGGCAGTCGCCTGTAAACTCAAGATGGATAGTGATCACCTTGTTGCTTACAGCACAGGTCAACCGCCTGATGAGACCGGTATGATTGCAGTCGAGGCCGTCTGCAACGCGCAGCATTCCCGCAAGCCACTCGACAACGGCGCGCCGGCCGTTATTGAGTGACGCGAACAGCCGATGCCTTGATGCGTCCGGAAGAGCCTTATTATGATACCTGGCAACGAGGGCGCAGATGAGACGATCCTCCACGTTAAGTCCGGGGATGTCGAGTTCCTGAATCATGTCGCAGCTAAGCTTATGGTGGTTGCCCGACACGACCCGCGACCAGCCGATATCGTGAAGACGGGCTGCTATCTCCAGCAGGCGCCGCTCGTCCAGACCGTACCCATGAAGAATTTGCAGCTCGTCGAAAAGGGCAAGTGCAAGCAGAGTAACCTTTTCGTTGTGTGCCGGATCGGGATCATGAGTCCGCGCCGTCTTTATGACAAACGACATCGTCGAGTTCTTCCTTTGCGTCCTCACGCTCCTAAGCCTCCCGACTTATCGTTTCAAACCCTTCTTCTTGCCGATTTTTCTGACCAGTTCTTCGTAGGGCGGTGATTTCAGCCCCCCCTTCCGGGCGATGGCTATGAGCTCGCTCTGACTGCGGATAGGCTTTTCCCCGTCCTTCGGCTTCACCCGGACATACGACCCATCCGCCTGCATGAGGCGGGCCTTGACGTTGTCTTTCAGATACGTCATCAGGATTTCATCCATGATACGCGCCTTCAATGCGGTATTTTTTATCGGATAGAGGATCTCAGCGCGCTTTTTAAAATTTCGCGGCATCCAGTCCGCGCTTCCGGAATAGATTTCCGGATCGCCGCCGTTATGGAAGTAGTAAAGCCGCGAGTGTTCGAGGAACCGGTCGAGGATGCTGGTTACGCGTATATTCTCACTGACGCCCGGTATTCCCGGGCGCAGGCAGCATATGCCCCGAACCAGGAGATCGATACGGACGCCTGCCCGCGACGCCTCATAGAGTTTACAGACAGTCCTTGCATCAACGAGAGCGTTCATCTTTGCTATGATGCGCCCCGGAGCCTTAGGATTTGACTTCTCGATCTCCCGATCGATGAGGCGATGGATCGTCTCCTGGGTCGTCACCGGTGAGATCATGAATTTGCGGAACATCGCCGCCACCGTTTCGGGGGTGAACATATCCCCGCCCGTCCACGAGTTGAACCCCGTTAGAACGTTGAAGAGGGAAGAGACGTCATTGCCTAAATCGGGATCGCAGGTGAAAAGTCCGATGTCGGTGTATATCTTCGCCGTAACTGTGTTGTAGTTGCCGCTCGATACGTGGACGTAGCGCCTCAGTTGCTTGCCCTCGCGGCGGACGACGAGGGTCGCCTTGCAATGCGTTTTCCAGCGGACGAACCCGAACACGGCATTGACGCCGGACTCCTCCATCTGCCGCGCCCAGTCGATGTTATGCTCCTCATCGAATCGGGCCTTGAGCTCGATGACCGCCGTCACCTGTTTGCCGTTCTCCGCGGCCCGGCAAAGCGCCGCAACGACCGGGGAATCCTTTCCGATCCGGTAAAGCGTCTGCTTTATCGCAAGTACGTAGGGATCATCGGCAGCGGTGTTGAGGAAATCCATGACGGCGGCAAAGGAGTCGTAAGGGTGGTGCAGAAGGACATCCCCCTCGCGAATGATCGTAAAGATATCCTTGTCGGAGGCGAATTGCTGGGGCATGCGCGGGTTGAAAGGGGGGTCCTTGTGGGATGCATCGACGGAAAGGTCATACAGGGCGAGAAAATCGCAGATATTGATCGGGCCTTTGATTTCGTATGCAAAACGTTCCTCGACGCGGAGCTTCTGCAGGAGCAGATTGACGATCCTCTTCGGAGCGCCGGGCTCGATCTCGAGCCGGACGGCATTCTGGTTAGAGCGATCCTTCAGTTCGGCCTCGACCGACTTGACCAAATCCATCACCTCTTCTTCGTGGAGATCGTAGTCATGGATCCGCGTGACGCGGAAGGCAATGATGTTCTTGATCTCCATTCCCGGAAAGAGCCAACGAACATGACGGCGGATGAGGTCCTCCAGGAGAATGAAATGGTATCCGCCCTTTTCAGTATTCACGGGAATGAGTCTCGGCAGGATGGAAGGCGCCTCGACAAAGGCGTAAGCCTGGGGGGCCTTTATTCCGCTCGCTTCCTTGAAAACGACCATGAGGTTGAGACGGAGGTTGCCGAGGAAGGGAAAGGGGTGACCCGCATCGACGGCGAGCGGCGTCAGAATGGGGGAAACCTGTTCCTCGAAGTAATCGTCGAGCCGTTTTATCTCCTTCTTGTCGAGTTCGTCGATGCGGTGGATGAATATCCCTGCTTTTTCGAGTCGCGGCAGGACTTCGTCTATAATGCAGGCATACTGAACGGCTACGA
>Ga0154454_1048_pt3 | contig 32320 bp, 24 predicted proteins | sample RifGroC2_FD_105647 | JGI IMG/M metagenome (GOLD analysis project Ga0154454, IMG submission 105647) | Syntrophobacterales bacterium GWC2_56_13 | reverse complement strand
CGATGCAAAGGGGCGCGTTTTCACCTTTCCGATCCCCACCTATAGCATCACCAAGGACTTCTGCTGGGATGACCCGAATCTCGAGGGGCTCTGGGAAATGACTGCAAAATACGGGGTTCCCTATTTTTCCAATTTCATCAATTCCGACATGAGCCCCGAAGATGCCAGAAGCATGTGCTGTCGACTGCGGATCGACAACCGCGAGCTGCAGAAGCGGGGAGGGGGGTTGTTCGGTTCCAATCCCCTGACCGGATCCACCGGAGTCATCACCATCAATATGCCGAGAATCGGTTATCTGGCCAATACCAAGGAGGAATTTCTGGAACGCCTGGAGAAGCTGATGGTCACCGCCAAGGAGAGTCTCGAGATCAAGAGAAAGGTCTTGGAAAAATTTACGGAAGGGAATCTCTATCCCTATACGCGGCACTATCTCCGCAGCGTCAAGGAGCGGTTCAGTGAATACTGGAAGAATCACTTTTCCACCATCGGCCTGGTGGGGATGAACGAGGCATGTCTCAATCTGCTTGGCCAAAATATCGCTACCCCTGAAGGGCAGAGGTTTGCAAAGAAGGTCCTGGACTTCATGAGAAACCGCCTGATTCAGTTCCAGAAGGAAACGGGAAACAACTATAATCTGGAATCCACGCCGGCAGAGGGGACATCCTATCGCCTGGCAAGGATCGACAAGGGGAAATACCCGGACATCATCTGCGCCAACGAGGAGAACTTTCAAAAGCTTAAGGCCGAACCATTCTATACAAACTCCACGCAACTGCCTGTCAATTTGACGGATGATGTCTTCGAAGCCCTCGATCTGCAGGATGACATCCAGTCCAAGTATACCGGGGGAACGGTTTTCCACACCTATGCAGGGGAGCGAGTTTCTGATCCGCGGGCGGTCAAGACCTTAGTCAGGAAGATCTGCGAAAATTATCATCTCCCCTATCTGACCTTTACGCCCACCTTCAGCGTCTGCCCCTCGCACGGTTATCTGAAAGGGGAGAAGGAGACCTGCCCCGCATGCAACGAGCCCTGTGAAGTCTACTCACGCGTGGTCGGTTACCTGCGTCCGGTGAAACAGTGGAACAAGGGAAAGCAGGCGGAGTTCAGCATGAGGAAAGTGTACGGTTTCTGAAGATGAAAATCGGGGGATTGCAGAGGATCTCTCTGATCGATTATCCCGGAAAGATCAGCGCCATTGTCTTTACGCAGGGGTGCAACTTCCGCTGCCCCTACTGCCATAATCCGGAACTGGTCGATCCCGCCAGATACGAAACTACCCTGGACGAAGGAGAGGTGCTCTCTTTCCTTAAGCGGAGGAGGGGGAAGCTCGATGCGGTCACCGTGACAGGAGGAGAACCGACCGTCCAGCCCGATCTGGAACTTTTTCTGGAAAAGATCAGGAAGATGGGATATCTAATCAAGGTGGACACCAACGGGTCGAACCCCCGGGTTCTCGATGCGCTTATCCGACGGAACCTGGTTGACTATCTGGCCATGGATATCAAGGGTCCTCTGAAAAAATACGGCCGGATTGCCTCCGTCAAGGTAGATGCCTCCCTGATCAGGAGGAGCATCGAAATCATCACGGCATCAGGGATAGAACATGAGTTCCGGACCACGGTGGTCCGCTCGCAGCTCGCAACGGACGACCTGATCTCTATCTCGAAATTACTGAAAAATGCCGGTCTGTATGTGTTGCAGTCCTTTGTGCCCGCGAAGACTATCGACAACTCATTTCTTTCAGAAACATCCTACTCTCAGGAAGAATTTGGGGCCATCCGCAAGAAACTGGAGCGGGGAAGCCTCCGTCTCCTTGTCCGTTGACGGGAAGAATGATTTGCTTTATCATCTGTTGTTAGAGAGAGATTCGGAGAGTTGCCCTGGTGAACGGGCAAAAGAAAGGCAGGGAAACATGGAAGATAAGGACACAGGTTTTCCCCGTGTAATCAACAGCAGTCAGATAAATCGCCTGCTCAATCGGGTAGTCGCGGAGATTCAGCAATTCACTGAGAATCAGATGAAACAGATCAAGAGATTGACCCGGATCGGGACAGCCCTCTCGGCGGAGCGGAATCTCGAGCGTCTCTTGGAATTGATCGTCGAGGAGGCGCGCAAATTTACCGGCGCTGACGGCGGGACCCTGTACATCATGTCCGATGATGAAAAGGAACTCCACTTTGCCATTGTCCAGACGGAAACTCTCCATATCAGCATGGGGGGGACGGGCGGGAAAATCACCTGGAAACCGGTCAGTCTGCAAAATCCGGACGGCACGCCCAATAACGCGAATGTTTCCGCCTATGTCGCGCTGACCGGTAAAACAGTAAACATTCCCGATGTTTATCATGCAGAGGGTTTTGACTTTAAGGGGACGCGAACATTTGATGGTCAGACCGGATATCGATCGACGTCGATGCTCGTGGTTCCCATGAAAAACCACGAAAATGACATCATCGGAGTTCTGCAGCTGCTCAATGCCCGGGATGAAGAAAGCGGGGAGGTGATCTCCTTCTCCTATGATTGCCAGGAAATGACTGAATCCCTCGCTTCCCAGGCGGCCGTAGCCCTTTCCAACAACCGTCTGATTCACGACCTCGAAAACCTGATGGAGTCCTTCATCCGCTCGATTGCCACCGCCATCGACGAAAAGTCTCCCTATACGGGCGGTCATGTCCGGCGCGTGGCGGAGTTGACAACAGACATCGCCAGAAAAATCAATGACGTGACCGATGGTCCCTATGCGACGGTCCGGTTCTCGGACGACGAGTTGAAGGAACTGCAGATTGCGGCCTGGCTTCACGATGTGGGAAAGGTCACTACACCGGAATATGTGGTCGATAAGGCCACCAAACTGGAAACCATTTTCGACCGGATTGAACTCCTCAGGCTCCGCTTTGAATTGTGCGCCTTGCAGGCCGGGATCCAGGGAGAGAAATCGCTAGTGGAACCCTCATCCGGTCAGCAGGACGATCTGAGAAAGACCCTTGCGGAGGAATTTCTGTTTTTGACCGAATCCAACCGGGGAGGTGAACGGATGTCGGACGACAAGGTCAACAGGGTCAACGCCATTGCCGCCAGGACATGGGAACTGGATGGCAAACCGGAGGCCCTCCTTTCCCGCGAAGAGATCGATAACCTGAACATCCGCCAGGGAACCCTGACGGCCGCAGAGAGGGAGATCATCCAGAATCACGCCACGGTGACCTACAAGATGCTTTCTCAGTTGCCGTTTCCCAAAAAGCTGCGGCATGTCCCCGAATATGCGGCCGCCCATCACGAAACGCTCAATGGCAAAGGTTATCCGAGAGGTCTCGACGAACTCCAGCTCTCCCTCCAGTCCCGCATCCTGGCGCTGGCCGACATCTTTGAGGCGCTGACGGCCAAGGATAGACCGTACAAGAAGGGGAAGACCCTCTCTGAGGCCATGCACATCCTCTCCCTGATGGCGAAAGACCGTCACATCGACCCCGATCTTTTCGACCTTTTCAAACGTGAGGAGATCTATCTCGACTATGCCCGCCGTGAGCTCACCCCCCAGCAGATCGACTCTCCCGGCGTGTAAGTCTCTCGAGCTTTGAAAATCAGCTCCCTTCGCGCTTCAAGGATCTGATTTATGGAAGGGTCAACGCTTCAGGGATTCGATCTCTTTGGCGATTTCGCGTGACCGCGCCGCATCAGCCGGAAAGAGCTTCCTGGCCGCCTGGAAATGAAAAAGGGCGCTGTCCAGCTTCCCTTTCTTCTTGAAAAAGAGACCGAAGTAGTAGTGAGAATCCCCCTGTTCATTCGCCTTTCCGTAAGTCATGGCGAGATTGTAGTAGATCTCCGGATCATCCAGACGCCTTTTCTCGAGCTTCCTGTAAACTCCAAGCGCGTTCGGCAAATCGCCCATGGCCTCATAGGTTCTTCCCAGGTATAGCTGGGTATTCGTATCGTTTCCTGCAAGTTCCGCTGCCCGGCGCAGAGAGGCGGCGGCATCGTTCAGCTGTCCGAGTTTGAAGAAGCTGATCCCCAAATCACGCAGAATGTCCGGATCATCCGGGGCGATACGAAGGGCTTTTCGGAAGGTCTCGAGAGATTCTCGAATCATCCCCAGTTTGTCGTAGGTGACGGCCAAGCCGTAGAGGGCATCCACGTTATCTGGATTGCCTCTCAGGGACTTCTGAAAATACTGGAGATTGGCATCGCTGTCTTTTCCGCCGAGAAGCAGGATCGTCTGTACCCGTTTCAGATGGCCGACGATGCCCTTCTTTCCGCCTTGAGTGTAGGTGGTCTGCAGCAGGGCGTCGATATATCTGGTTCTTTCATCTGTTCCGGGATGGGTCAGGAAATAGGAAGGGGTGGTGTTGGAGTAATATTCGTAACGTCTCATTATCTTGAGGAAATCAAGCATAGACTTGCCGTCGTAACCCGCTGAGACCAGGTAGGATATCCCCATTCTGTCGGCCGCTTCCTCCTGTTCCCGGCTGTATTTCAGAGAAAATGCCGTGGCGGCCGCCAAGGAAATGCTCGTCACCGCCGCCGTGACATCAGCGCTGCCGCCGAGAAAGGCGCCCGCCAGGATCGCCGCCAGAGCCGAAATGCTGAGCTTCTTGGATCTATCGATGATCTCGGAGATGTGGTGGCCGTTGACATGGGCAATTTCATGGGCGATAACCCCCGCGAGTTCGCCTTCGTTCTCGACCAGGTTAATCAGACCCTGATTTAGGTAGACATACCCTCCGGGCGTGGCGAAGGCGTTGATCGCGGAACTCCGGATGATGGAAAATTTGAACTCGAAGGGGGCCTTATCGCTGTGGGCAAGGATCCGTTCCCCGATAAGGGTAACGAAGGCGCTGACCCGTTCATTCTGAAAGAGCGCATTCCCTTTCTCCAGTTTTTCATAGAATTCCCTGCCCAGCTTTTTCTCATCGTCAAGCGAGAATGAAGCCTGCGCCGTTCCCGTAATAGCAGCCGTCAGCAAGATGAAAAAACAAACAATAAAAATGGTTGCAAATATTCGCTGCTGATGATCTGACCGCAATGTCGACCTCACAACGTGTTGAGTGCCCCTGTTCTGCTTAAGAACGCCTTTTCCGGCCGTATTTAACGGACATCTTATTCCTTTTCCGGAAGGCAATCAAGATGTCATTCGGAAAAACGTGCGTTTCTATGACCAATGCGACAATAGTGCAGGAACGGCGCGTGGGCGTTTCATGGAGTCTCGCATTGTACGGAGCAGAGCCATATGGTATAAAACCGCGAAAAAAAAGGGGGGGATTGAAAAAAGAGCTGATCCACTCGCGAAAGATTACGGTGAACTGTTACGAAACGTATGAAGATGTACTTGCAATAAGATGAATAAAACACGCTTCCGTCATGGGTTTTTATACGCCGGACCGGTTCTCGTCTATGCCGTGCTGATCTTTATCGTCTCCTCCATTACGAAGTTCCCTGATTCTACACCCTCCTTCTTCGGCTTCGACAAGCTGGCCCATTTCTGCGAATATTATCCGTTCGGATTTCTGAGCTGCCGCTGGGTAAGCGCCATGGAAACTCCTTTTCTAAAGAGCCGTGCCATTTGGGTGACCATCATCCTTGGAACCCTCTACGGCCTTGGCGACGAATGGCACCAAGCCTTTGTTCCGGGGCGTGAAGCGTCTCTCTGGGACGCCCTTTTTGATAGTCTGGGCGTCCTGACAGCCGCCGGCACTTACCGTATGCTCACGGAGAGAATCTGTTCGCTTAATCGATCATTAAATGGTCCGGAAAGGGAGATTATCCATGAAGAAAAGACCGGTAATCACCATTGACGGTCCGGCCGGCGCCGGCAAGAGTACGATCAGCCGAATCCTGGCGGAGCGGCTTTCCTTCATCTATCTGGATACCGGCGCACTGTACCGGGCCATGGCCTACCGCCTCAACAGCGAAGGATGGGACGGCATGGAAGAGTCGCTGATTAAACTGTGCCGGCGCATCAAGGTGGAAATGCGGAAGGTGACGGGTCATCTCCATGTTTTTGCCGATGGGGAGGATGTGACCCAGAGGATCAGAACCGAGGAGATCGGCCTTCTGGCCTCCAGAGTTTCAGCGGCGCCGGCGGTTCGGGAAGTTCTGCTTTCCGTACAGAGAGCTATGGCTGTCGAAGGCGGGTTGGTGGCCGAAGGCCGGGATATGGGGTCCGTCGTCTTTCCTGATGCCGAGGTGAAGTTCTTTCTCGACGCCTCGGCCAGGGAAAGGGCGAGCAGAAGATATCTCGAACTGACCGAAAGAGACGCCGTTTGTTTGCAGGAGATCGAAGACGATCTTCTCCGGAGGGACAGTCAGGATCGCAACCGTCCCATCGCCCCCCTCATCATTCCACCCGATGCCGTCATCATCGATTCCACCGACAAAACCATTTCTCAAGTGGTCGGTATCATGCTGAGTGCGATCGAAAATTCAGGACATCTTCCGGCGTGTAAGAAATGACCATGAATTCAATGTATTTTTTGCCTGAATTTGCTTGATATTTAAAAATCAGTGTGTTAGGTATTCTCAGTGATACATAAAATCACAAAAATTTCAGGGGGGGCGTTTTCAATGGTTAACGATGATAACTTAATCTCAAATCAGGATGCAGGTCAGGCAGACAAGGGAGAGGACGCAGCGGAAATCGTTGCGGATAAGACGACGCAGGGGATGGAGGAAGGTGCAGAATTTAAGGAGCTTTACGAACAGAGCCTGCAATCCGTTCAAATGGGTGGCGTCTTAACCGGCAAAGTGGTGCAGATCAACTCGGATTCCGTCATGGTTGATGTCGGTTGGAAGACGGAAGGATATATCCCGGTGAGGGAATTGCGGGATGATCAGGGAAATATCAATGTCAATGTGGGGGACGAGATTGAGGTTCTTGTGGATCGCAGGGATCAGGATGGAAATCTCGTTCTCTCGAAAGACAAAGCTGCCAAGATCAAGATTTGGGATGATGTGAAGTTGGCTTGCGAACAGAATGCCCCCATCAATGGCACAATAATCGAAAGAGTAAAGGGTGGACTTTCCGTGGATATCGGGATTCCGGCCTTTCTCCCCGGCTCGCAGGTGGATATACGCCCGGTGAGAGACCTCGACAGATATGTCGGGCAAACCTTCCAGTTCACAGTTCTGAAATACGACCGGAAACGTAATAATGTGGTTCTTTCGCGGCGAGCCATCTTAGAAAAGGAGCGGGAGATCGAAAAGAAGGATACGCTGCAGAATATAGAAGAGGGGAAGATTGTCGAAGGCGTTATCAAGAACATCACCGATTATGGTCTCTTCATCGATTTGGGCGGTATCGACGGCCTGCTTCATGTGACGGATATCTCCTGGGGAAGAATCACGCGTCCATCCGATCATTTTTCAAAAGGGGAAAAGATCCGGGTCAAGATCCTCTCCTTCGACCGTGAAAAAGAACGCGTGGCCCTGGGTCTCAAGCAGTTAACGCCGAACCCTTGGGAAACGATCAGGGATAGATATCCGCTCCGCTCGATCATCGCAGGCAAGGTGGTGAATCTGACCGACTATGGCGCCTTTGTGGAAATCGAACCTGGCGTTGAGGGCCTGATCCATGTTTCCGAAATGTTCTGGACCAGAGAAATCAGACATCCTTCCAAGGTATTGTCGCCAGGACAGCAGATCCATGTGATGATCATCGACATCAATACGGAAACCAAGAGAATATCCCTCGGCCTGAAACAGACCACGGAGAATCCGTGGGAGTCGCTTAAACAGAAGTATCCGGAGGGCAGCATCATTACCGGCATCATCCGTAATATCACCAATTTCGGCATATTTGTCGGTGTGGAAGAGGGGATAGACGGCCTCATCCACATGTCCGACATTTCCTGGAAGCAGCGGGTAAAGCACCCGTCCGAGACGTTCAAGAAAGGACAGGAAATCGAAGCGATGGTGCTCAACATCGATGTCGAGCATGAAAAATTTTCTCTAGGCCTCAAACAGATTGAAACGAACCCTTGGGAAGAACTCAATGTGAAATACCCGCCCGGATCGACTGTTACGGGAAAAGTCACGAACATTACCGATTTCGGTATCTTTGTCGAAATCGAAGAAGGGATCGAAGGGCTCGTGCATATCTCCGAATTGAGCTCAAAGCGGGTCAAGTCTTCCGCTGAATTGTTTTCTGTGGGTGACGGCGTTACCGCCATTGTAAAAAACGTCGATTCGAAAAGCCGGAAGATCCGACTGAGCATCAAGGATTACGAGTCCGGCACGGAGGGGCGCTCCATCAATCAATATATCAACAACAAAGAGAATATCGGCTCCAGCCTGGGCAAGGCCCTGGCCGATATCAAAATCGTCGATACGGAAAATTAATCGTCTGAGAGCTGTATATGAGAAGACATCCCGTCATTTTAGCACTCTGTCTTTTATTATTCATAGGGATGGTTTTATTTGCCGTGATTTACGGTTTGAGCGTGCTTCAGGGGGAGGGGGGATCGTTCAGCCTCCGTGGGAAGGTTGGAGTGGTCCGGATTGAAGGGATGATCGGCGACACCGCGGAGATCATCGATCAGATCAGCGAATTTGCCGATGATGACGGCATCCGGGCGGTCGTGCTAAGGATCGATTCGCCTGGCGGCGGGGTGGCGTCATCTCAGGAGATCTACCAGGCCGTCCGTCAACTCCGGAACAATAAGAAAGTTGTGGTATCGATGGGTTCTATCGCGGCGTCGGGCGGATATCTGATCGCCACCGCTGCGGACAGGATCATGGCGAATCCTGGAACCATCACCGGGAGCATATCGGCCGTCATGCATTTTGCGAATGTCGAGGAGCTTCTGAAGAAGGTAGGGGTCAGGTCTTCAGTCGTAAAGAGCGGTAAATTCAAGGATATCGGTTCTCCTACCCGGGAAATGACCCCCGAGGAAAGGGAACTGGTTCAGGTGATTGTGAATGACATCTACGATCAGTTCGTGACAACCGTTTCCGAAAACCGAAAGATTCCCCTGGAGAAGGTCGTAAAACTAGCCGACGGAAGAATATTTTCCGGGAGACAGGCACTCGATTTGGATCTCGTCGATGAGCTCGGCGGACTTCAGGATGCCGTTCTTCTTGCCGGCAGGTTAGCGGGCATCAAGGGAAAGCCCGCTATCGCATATGCGGTGAAAAAAAGAACAAGCCTCTGGAAATATCTAATAGAAAATATGGCATCGATCCTATCGGAAAAAATAGGACTGAAAACGGCGGAGACCCCCGGTATTCATTACCTGTTTGAATAGCCGAGAATAGGCCCTCCCTCCGGCATCCAGCCTGTAAAACCAGATCAGATCATGTCCCAGTCGCCCGTTGGGGAGGAAAAATCCCGTAGCTGATCTCTCCTTTTTTTGTGCTGCAACTTTTTAAGGGCCTTGGCTTCGATCTGTCTTATTCTTTCGCGTGTTACGCCCATCATCTCACCTACTTCTTCAAGGGTGAAAGGGCCAAAATTGCACGCAACCCATGTGCAGTTGAAAAAGGTTTCATTCTTCAGACGCCACTCACAGGTGGTGTCATCGCAGATTTCAGTAATGAACTGCCCTCTCTTCTTGCATTTGTAAAGAGTATTCAAAGACTCCGTCTCCTTCACAATTTCAACCGGTGTTAAAATAGGAATGACTTCTGAATTTGTCAATGTTTGTCGCCTGCCTTACTTTTGAATGACGCTTTGCCTCGATGACCGATGGTCGTGATGAATTAAAACTCCGGCAGATTAACAACCACCTATCGAAAATGGATTATGGCAATGGTCGCTATCACTTAATTTGCTGATCGTCAACAGGTATTATTCGAAAGGGGAAGGATTCTAAGTATGTGCAATCAGGTGAACAAGGATGCCAACCATTACAATCCCATGCCGATGACGACCGTCCCGGCGAGAGATTTTGTTTTAATGCAAAAAAAAGGGTGGGAAACATGACCCATAATTCCGGCCTGAATAGTTCGATATGTCTGGGTTCATCCGAAATCATGAAATTTTCCCGATCGATATCCACGGCTCGAAGCTTGATCCTCTCCTGAAAAGTCAGTAAAGCCTCAAATCTGGGGTGGCTTTTTACGAAGTCATCAAAGAAAAGGGCGGTTCCTGCGGCTGAAAGCAGACCCTAAAATCCGACCGCCTGGCCGTCTTTTCGCGGGTCCGAAGCGGCGCAATAACCTTTCTGCAGACGATAGATGAGCTGTGCGCCGCCGAAGAGAGAGGTCGGCGCATCCGGTGTCAATAGATGACCCCGGCGACGCAGTTCGGATGGCCTGCCTCCAGCGTGAAACCTGCGCCCCTGTTCTGCAGGGTGATCCCTGTGCCGGGGATAACGATTCCCGACCCGAACCCATTGTAATTGGACTGGATGAAGGAGACCATCATCCCGTTGTCATCGGCGGCCGTCAGATAGACGGTGCCGCCGTCCGGGGGGATAACGGGAATCGGCGATGATGCGCGATATCAAGGTGCTTAAGGATCCCCAGGGCAATGAGAACAACCAAACCCTGCCCGTTTGGAGGAAGCTCATGGAGGGTGACGCCGCGCCAAGCCTGAGAGAGGGTCCGCACCCATTCGGAATGGTGCTCCGCCAGATCCTCCGCGGCGAGGGCGCCGCCGGTCTGCCGGGCGAACAATACGATCTTCTCTGCCAGCTCCCCCCGATAAAGCGACTCCCCGCCGGTTTCGGCGATCGCCTTGAGGGCGCCGGCGAGACCGGCGGGCCGGAAATGCTCTCCCGGCAGCGGAGCGCGGCCGCCGGGGAGGAAGGTTTTGGCAAAAGCGGGAAAATCGCGGTAACGATCCGGGGTCATGGACCATTGGTTTGCCGTGATCGGGGAGACGATAAAACCGTCCGCTGCGTATCGGATGGCGGGCTCAAAAAGATCGGCGAAGGGGAGCTTCCCGAACCGGCGGGAGAGGGCGGACCATGCATCCACCGCGCCGGGAACGGTCACCGCATCCCATCCGAACTGCGGCATGCGGCCGAGTCCGGCGAAGCGCTCGGCGGACCAGGCCAGAGGGGAACGGCCGGAGCCGTTCAGACCGTGCAGTTCCTTGCCGTCCCAGACGATGGCGAAGGCGTCGCTGCCGATCCCGTTACTGGTCGGCTCCACTACGGTCAGCGTGATCGCCGCAGCCAGGACCGCATCGACGGCATTCCCGCTGCGGGCGAGCATCTGCACACCCGCCTGCGAGGCCAGGGGCTGCGAGGCGGCCACCACATTCCTGGCGAAAACAGGCATCCGCTGCGAGGGATAGGGAAAATCCCAGTTCAAATCCATACCCGGCTCTTCTTCCGCCGCATCCGTAAGTTCTAAGTTCGCATCTTTTCCGGCGGCCTTCTTTCGGGAACGTATACGACCGGGATTTTCCCCTCGTTCCAGGCGGGAGTCACATAGAGATTGCAGTAACAGCTTCCGTACTGGAGGACGTCCGCTTCCCGGTAGGCGCACGGACAGATGATGTCCCGATCCCAATCGCGATCGCCGGATGCGAGTCGGCAGGGACAGCACATGTAACCGTACCGTTCACGGTTGAGCAGCAGTGCGGCGAGAAGGTCAAAGACCCTCTCCCGGTCGCGGTTGAAATGATACCCCTTTGGCGCCTGCGCCTTCCGGAGCATGTCGTAGAGCTTCTCCACCGCGCTCACAGGCCGAGCGCCTCCCGGATCGCACTTTCGTTGAACCCGATGATAACCGTATCCCCGATAAGGATGGTGGGGAAGCTGCAGGCCGGATTGTATTTCCTGATTTCATCCAGCACGGATTGTCTCTCTTGGGCGGCAAGAAGGTCAACGTCGGTGAATTCATAGACCACCGCGCACTCTTCTATGAATTTCTTCGCCGCTTTGCAGTGGCTGCACGTGCTGAGCGTATACATCTTCACGGTATCTGTCATGGTTTTTCTCTCCTTTTGTTCCTGCAATGATTTCCTAAAAAGTACGTTTGCTCAAGGCAAGGATCGTCTTTTGTTCACTATGAACAAATCTCTCTTTTGTCAAGAGCGATCTCATCGGCAGTGAAGCTCCCGACTACGGGGCTCCGGTCTTCCGGCAAGGAGGTGATTGCTTTATAGCGCCCTTCCGCCGCACCTGCCGGGCGGGGCGTGCGGGTTGCGCTCCCGGACAGCGGGAAAAGGGTTGCCGCAGGCGGGGGCATATGATAAGAATATTACGTGAAAATGCATGCAGATTCTGCGGGGAATCTGCGATGGTATACGAACAATCGGTTTGTCTGAAAAAGGGAGGAAGGCCATGAATGTTCATTATACCTCGCTGGGGCTGGTCAATACGAGGATGATGTTCGCCGGGGCCATCAGGGGTGGATTTGCCGTTCCGGCCTACAATTTCAACAACATGGAACAGCTTCAGGCCATCATCCTCGCCTGCCTGGAGACGCAGTCGCCCGTCATCATCCAGGTTTCCAAGGGGGCGAGGGACTATGCCGACCGAACACTCTTGCTTCACATGGGGCGCGGAGCCGTCGAGATGATGAAACGGGAAGCCGCAGAGAAAGGGGCAGGGGAGATCCCGATCGCCCTCCATCTGGATCATGGGGATTCATACGATCTCTGCGTCTCCTGCATAGAGTCCGGCTTTTCCTCCGTGATGATCGATGGCTCCCACCTTCCCTACGAAGAAAATGCGACACTGACCAGAAAGGTGGCCGATTTCGCCCATCTGCATGATGTGACCGTGGAAGGGGAACTGGGCATACTGGCAGGCGTTGAGGACGAGGTCTCGGCTGCCGCCCATACCTATACTCGTCCGGAAGAGGTGGAGGATTTCGTCTCGCGGACAGGCGTCGATTCGCTGGCCATTTCCATCGGGACCTCTCACGGCGCTTACAAATTCAAGGCAGGGCAGACGCCTGCCCTCCGTCTGGACATCCTCCATGAAATTGAGCGCCGGATTCCCGGCTTTCCCATCGTTCTGCACGGATCTTCCTCCATCCCCCGGGAGGCCGTGGATACCATCAATCGCTACGGCGGGCGCCTGAAGGATTCCGCCGGCATTCCCGAGGAACAGCTCCGGGAAGCGGCCCGATCGGCCGTCTGCAAGATCAACATCGACTCAGACGGGAGGCTCATCATGACGGCGAAGATCCGAGAGATTTTCGCCCTGAAGCCGGAGGAGTTTGACCCCCGGAAATATCTGGGGCCCGCCAGGGAGGCCCTATTTTTTCTCTACCGCAGCAAGAATCTGAAAGTCCTAGGCAGCGCCGGGCAGGCGCCGGAGATAATGGGGGCAATCAAGGATGATGCACTTGTAAATTGTCGGTAAAGCGCCAAATCCGGGGAGGATTCCTCCCCTTCTTTGAGCGGACCGGAAAGGACCGGTTAAGGCAAGCGAAGAGGAGACGAGATAAATCCGTTCTGTTTTTCCTTGACTTTTCTATTTACACATTGTATGCGAAGCCCGCTTTTTCAGGGGATATTCTAAAAGAATCATGCCGATCTAAGCGACAGAACTTCGAAACATTTTTCCTGAATTAATTCAATTTATTATGAGGATAGATTATGACACTCGCAATCAATGATCTCAACGTACCGTACCGTCTCCTTCTCGGACCGGGTCCCAGCGCCGTTCATCCCCGGGTGCTTCGCACCATGAGCACTGCGCTGGTCGGATATCTCGATCCGGAGTGGCTCTCCCTTATGGACGAAGAACAGGCGCTGCTCCGGGACGTTTTTCAGACCAAAAACACCCTGACGTTTCCCATTTCGGGGACGGGCAGCGCGGGCATGGAAACCGCCTTCTGCAATTTCGTAGAACCGGGAGATACCGTCGTCATCGGCTGCAACGGCTATTTCAGCGAACGTATGTGCGAAATGGCGAGACTCTACGGAGCCGACGTAAAAAGGATCGAAAAATCCTGGGGCGATGTCTTTACGCAAGAGGAGGTGGAAGCCGCCCTCGCCGCGAATAAACCGGTCAAGCTTTTCGCCCTTATCCATGCGGAAACCTCCACCGGTGCACTCCAGCCGCTGGAGGGGATGGGCGAAATCGCCCATCGGCACGGGGCCCTTTTGCTTGTCGACTGCGTCACTTCGCTCAGCGGCGCACCTCTGAAGATCGACGAATGGGGGATCGACTTGGCATTCAGCGCATCGCAGAAGTGTCTCGGCTGTCCTCCCGGTCTCTCTCCGTTTACAGCCGGCGAAAAGGCCGTCGAAATTCTCCATCGCCGGAAAAACCGGGTACCCAACTGGTACCTTGATCTGACCCTGCTCGAAAAATACTGGAACAAGGAAAGGGTGTACCACCACACCCCTTCCACGACCCTCCATTACGGATTACGCGAAGGACTGAGGCTCGTCCTCGAAGAAGGGCTGGAGGACCGCTGGGTCCGCCACCGGGCCATTGCAGAGTATCTGTGGGAAAAGATGGAAGCGCTCGGCCTGAAACTCTTTATCAGGCGGGAACACCGGCTGCCTTCCCTGACGACGGTCTGCGTCCCTGATGGGGCCGATGATGCGGCTGTCCGGACACGCCTGCGCGAGGCCTATAACATAGATATCGCCGGGGGGTTCGGGCCGCTGAAGGGGAAGATCTGGCGGGTCGGGTTGATGGGCTTCTCCAGCCGGCGGGAAAATGTAACCCTCCTTTCCGAGGCCCTCCGGGAGATTCTCGACGGGAGGAAATGAATCCGGAAGTTTCTCGGGAAATAAGTCTTGACAATCAGTCAATAATCGCATAGTAAAAACGATCATATCGCCATCGGTATCAACAGCGGATCCCCCATCTGGCATGACTTTTCCAAATGAGGGATTTTTTATTTTTTTGGAATGGGATGACCGGACGGTCATTTGTTCAAGAAGGAAGAAGTATGGCCAACAAGTTGGAAAATGTCAGGAATATCGGTATCAGCGCCCATATCGACTCGGGAAAGACCACTCTGACCGAGAGGATTCTTTTTTATACGAAGCGGATCCATGCCATTCACGACGTGAAGGGCAAGGACGGCGTCGGCGCAACCATGGACTCGATGGAGTTGGAAAAGGAGCGCGGCATCACCATCGCCTCGGCGGCGACGTTCTGCCAGTGGTTGGACCATGAGGTCAACATCATCGACACGCCGGGGCATGTGGATTTCACCATCGAGGTCGAACGCTCTCTACGGGTGCTGGACGGCGCTGTATTAGTGCTCTGCTCCGTGGGCGGCGTTCAATCTCAATCGATCACGGTGGATCACCAGATGAAGCGCTACCGGGTGCCATGTATTGCCTTTATCAACAAATGCGACCGCAGCGGCGCCGCCCCCTACCGCGTGATCGGCCAGCTCCGTACGAAACTGGGACACAATGCCGTGGCCATGCAGATCCCACTTTCTCTGGAAGCGGACTTCCAGGGCGTCGTCGATCTGCTGGCCATGAAGGCTCTCTATTTTGAGGGAGAAAACGGCGAGCGTGTCCGCGTTGCCGAGATTCCCGGAGAACTGATGGCCGAGGCCCGAAAGATGCGGGAGGAAATGATCGATGCCGCATCCATGTTTTCCGATGAACTGACGGAGGCGATCCTGGAAGAGAAGACGATCCCCGGCGCACTGATCATCGAGGCCATCCGCCGGGGAACGCTGGCGCGGAAGATGACCCCCGTTTTCATGGGATCGGCCTACAAGAACAAAGGCGTGCAACCGCTGCTGGATGCGGTCACCCGCTATCTCCCCTGTCCGGCGGACATCGAAAATACCGCCCTCGACCTTGATCACGAAGAGACCCCGGTGGTGCTTTTTCCGGATCCCGCGAAACCGATCGTGGCCCTCGCCTTCAAGCTCGAAGACGGTCCATACGGGCAGCTGACCTACGTCCGCGTTTACCAGGGTGCGCTGACCAAAGGATCGGTGATTATCAACTCCCGAACCGGGAAAAAGACGAAGATCGGGCGTCTGGTCCGCATGCATGCAGATCAGATGGAGGATATAGAGGCTGTATCGGCCGGTTATATCGGCGCCCTCTTCGGTGTCGAGTGTGCCTCCGGCGACACCTTCTTATCTCCCGGTCTCAACATGAGCTTGACCTCGATGTTCGTCCCGGAGCCGGTCATTTCGCTGGCGATCTTCCCCAAGGACAACAAATCGCAGATCAACATGTCCAAGGCCCTGAATCGTTTCACGAAGGAGGATCCGACTTTCCGCACCCATGTGGATGAGGAAACCGCGGAAACGATCATCGAAGGCATGGGAGAGCTTCATCTGGACATCTATGTAGAGCGGATGAAACGCGAATACTCCGTCGAGGTGGAGACCGGAAAGCCGCGGGTCGCCTACCGCGAGACGATCACCCAGCGGGCGGAATTCAATTACACCCACAAGAAGCAGACGGGCGGTTCCGGCCAGTACGGGCGCGTGGCCGGCTACATGGAACCCATCATGGACGGAAAGGATGATTTCATCTTTGACAATGAGGTGAGGGGAGGGACGATTCCCACCCAGTTCATACCCGCCTGTGAAAAGGGCTTCCGGCAGTGCATGGCCAAGGGACCCATGATGGAGTTTCCCGTCACGGGAGTGCGGATCGCCATCAACGACGGCGCTTCGCATGCGGTGGATTCCTCCGAAATGGCCTTTCAGGCGGCGGCCCGCGGGGCTTTCCGCGAGGGTTATGCCAAGGCCAAGCCGGTGATACATGAGCCGATCATGAAGGTCGTAGCGGAAACGCCGACTGAATTCCAGGGGGCCGTGATGGGGCTCCTGAACCAGAGACGGGGCATGATCGTCGGGGCTCAGGATGAAGGGGTGATGACTGCCATCGAAGCCCAGGTCCCTCTGTCGGAAATGTTCGGTTTTTCGACGGTATTGAGGTCCGCGACCCAGGGGAAAGCCCAGTACACCATGGAATTTGCCCTTTACCGGCAGGTACCGCAATCGATCGTTGAGAAGATCGCAGAAGAGGTCGCGTTGAGGAAAAAGAGCGCGGATCATAAAACTTAAAAGACAGGAATACCGATATGCTGAAACAAGATCTGATTCTTCGTAATCCGTTGCAGCATCTGGGTTTTGAAACGGAGGACATCCTCCCCGGAGGGGGATTCGGCGCTGTTCTCGCCCCTGCCGGGGTGGGGAAAACCGCCCTCCTCGTTCAGCTGGCCCTCAACGGCATGCTGCGCAACAGAAACGTCCTCCATATCAGCCTGAACGACCCCGTAAACAAGGTGACCCTCTGGTATAATGAACTCTTCGGCCATCTCGCTGATCGGTACGAGGCGACTCAGATCAACCGGCTCTGGGAATCCGTTCTGCCTCACCGGTTCATCATGACGTTCCGCGTCGAGAGCTTCAGCGTTCCGAAGCTTGAGGAGCGGCTCAATGACCTGACCGAACAGGGGATCTTCTCAACGGAGATCATGATCATCGACGGACTCCACTGCGACGCTTCCCTGCAGAACGATCTGGTTGCCCTGAAAAAACTGGCCGGTAAGAGCGGGATGCGCATCTGGTTCACGGTTCATACCCATCGCCGTGAATCGCCGGGCGAGGATGGACTTCCGGCATCTTTTTCACCGGTTGCCGGTCTTTTTGACCTTGTGCTGGAGCTGCAGCCGGAACGGGAGGACATCCACATCAAGTTGCTCCGGGGCGCTGAATCCGCTGCTCCCGGGGGCGCCTTGCTACTCGACCCGTCGACGATGCTGATCAAGAATCGTTCAAACGGCGGAACCTGCACCTGAAAACGATCCATACGCCATCGTCCGGACATCCGGCGGCGGATTTTGCAGGCTTCGCCCGGATCATTTCGAGGACAGCCGCCGCTTCGATTCCGGATATCTCCCTCCGCCGCGCACCCCCTCGCGTGCAGGCGATCGTGTCCACGGGAAGTCAATGAAAAAAGGCAGGGTGCTTCATGGCCTGTTTAAACATCTTCACCAGCAACCGGATGGAAGTGCTTGCGGAGCAGCTCGCGGAGACCCTCAGGAGCCCCCTTTCCTCCCCCCTGCAAAACGAAATCGTCATCGTCCAGAACCGGAGCATGGAACGCTGGATCTCCATGCAGATCGCCCGCCGTCTCGGGGTCTGTGCGAATGTCCGCTTTCCCTTTCCGCGCGCCTTTCTTTACGAGATCCTGGCGAAGTTGACGGGCGCCGCACCCGGTGATGAATACGAGCCGGAGATCATGACCTGGCGGATCATGAAAATTCTGCCGGAATCTCTTTCCCGCCCGGTCTTCGGAAGTCTCAGGCGTTATCTTGCCGACGATCCTGCCGGTCTGAAGCGGTTTCAGCTCGCCGCCCGTATTGCCCGGGTCTTTGATGGATATCTGATTTTCCGCCCAGACCTGATCACGGCCTGGGAAAGAGGAGACAGCGGGGCCGAGGACGAACTCTGGCAGGCAGAGCTCTGGCGGATGATGCTAAAAGAAGGCGATGCGGGACACTTGATAGCGCACCGCGAAAAAATCCTTCAGCAGCTCCGTGCTGCACCCCCCCCCCTGAAAGGCATTTTACCGGAGCGGATCTCCATCTTCGGCATTTCGACGCTCCCGGGATTTTATCTGGACCTCTTTCATGCGCTGTCGCAGGCAACGGAGGTTCATTGCTTCTTCATGAATCCCTGCCGCGAGTTCTGGGGCGATATCCGTTCGGGGAAGGAAACGGAGCGGTTGGTGCAGAGGGTCCGGGAACAAACAGGCTGGAATGCCGTCAGCAAGGAGGATCTCTACCTGGAGGAAGGGAACGCACTTCTGGCCTCGCTGGGAAAACAGGGGCGCGATTTTTTTACCCATCTGGCGAACCTCGCCGCAGAGATGCGGGAAACTTTCGTGGATTCCGGTGAAGAGACGCTCCTCGCCGCGCTGCAATCCGACGTGCTGAATCTGCGCGACCGCGGCAGAAAGGGTACGCCCAGGGCAGTCGTCTCCTCCCGGGATCGCACGCTCTCCATTCACTCCTGCCATGGCCCGCTGCGCGAAGTCGAAGTTCTCCATGACCACCTCCTGGAGATGTTTGCACAGGATCCAGGCCTTCTGCCGAAGGACATCCTTGTCATGGCGCCGGATATTGAGGCGTATGCCCCTCTGATCGAGGCGGTATTCGGTTCCGGAGGCGGAGCAGATTCCCCGGAAGGACACAGGAGCGGGATCCCTTACAGCATCGCCGACGGCAGCCTCTCCCGGGGAAGCGCGCTCATCCGGACATTTCTTGGGATCATGGATCTACAAAGCAGTCGTTTCCGGGTCACCCAGGTCCTCTCCCTCCTTGACGCCGCACCGGTACAGAAGAGGTTCGGCCTGAACGAGGCGGATGTGGAGAGGATCAGACACTGGATCGGGGAGGCGGGGATCAGATGGGGAATCGACGGCAAGGACCGGGCGCGGATAGGGCTTCCCGCCTTTGAGGAAAACACTTGGCGTGCCGGCCTGGATCGTCTCCTCCTCGGTTTTGCAATGGCCGGCAGAGGGGAGAGCCTCTTCCGGGGCATCGTTCCCTATGACGATATCGAGGGAATGGATGCCCGCATCCTGGGCCGGTTCCTCGATTTTATCGAGACGCTTCTTTCCGAGGCGCCTCTCCTTGACGAACCGCGGCCGCTCGGCCAATGGTCCAATGTTTTCTCCGGGCTCCTGGACAAACTTTTCGACCCTTGCGATGCGGATGAGGAGTCGGACCTTCGCATGATCAGGCGTTCCCTGGAAGAACTCAGAAAAATCGGGGAGAAGGCGCATTTCCGCGATGCGGTCGAATTCACGGTGATGAAATCGTATCTGTCCGGCGCCCTTGAAAAAATGGGACTTCCCTTTGGCTATTTGACCGGGGCCGTGACCTTCTGCGCGATGGTTCCCATGCGGAGCATTCCCTTTCCGGTCGTCTGTCTCATCGGGATGAACAATGCCGATTATCCGCGACGCGAAAGAGAAGTCGATTTTGATCTGATGACCAAAAAACCCCGGCCGGGCGACCGCTCGCGGAGGGATGACGACCGCTATCTCTTTCTCGAGGCGCTTCTTTCGGCCAGAAAGACCCTCTACATCAGTTATACCGGTCAGAGCACCGAAGACAACAGCACCGTGCCGCCGTCCGTTCTCATTTCCGAACTCTTAGATTATCTGGAGCAGGGTTTTGCGTGCGCAGAGGGAAGCATTCAGGACCATCTCCTGACCGTCCATCACCTGCAGGCGTTCGATCCCTCATATTTTGCAGGCGGCAATAAGCTTTTCAGCTATTCGGTGGAGAACTGCCGGGCAGCCCGCTGTCTCATCAGCCGCTCCGGGGAGACGCCGCGCTTTGCGGCGGGAGTTCTCCCCGCTCCGCAACCGGGTTGGCGGGAGATCGCGATCTCCGACCTTGCGGTGTTTTTCCGGAATCCGTCGAAATTTCTCCTGCAGAGGAGGATCGGACTCTCTCTTGCCGAAGGCGCCGAGATCCCGCAGGAGAAGGAGCTATTCCGGATCGAGAGTCTGGATCGCTACCGGCTCGGGCAGGAGCTGGTCGAACATGCCCTGGCCGGGAGTGATCCGCTGAAGCTTCTGCCGGTGATGATGGCCTCGGGACAGCTTCCCCACGGAACCGCCGGCGCCTGCCAGTTCGAAGAGCTTTGCCGGGGTGTCCGCGTCTTTGCGGAGGTTGCGGGGTCGAATCTGAGAGGCCAGGGTTCCCCCCTGGAGATCGATACCGATATAGACGGATTTCGTCTTTCCGGACGGATCGAGAAACTCTATGAGACCGGCCTCGTTCACTACCGTTATGCAAACCTCCGGGCCAGAGATCATCTGCGTTTCTGGATCGATCATCTCCTCTGGCACCTCGCAGAACCGGAACTCTCCGCCCGTTCGGCCGTTCTGATAGGACGCGATGAGGCGTGGAGCTATGTCGATCCGGAAGAACCGCGGCAGGCGCTGCACGCCCTACTTCTCCTCTATGGAATGGGGTTGAAAGCCCCTCTGCCTCTTTTCCCGGACACCTCCCTTGCCTATGCAGAGGCCGTGATCGGGGGTAAAAAAACCGAAGAAGAGGCGCTCCGGAAGGCGGATGGGATCTGGAAGGGCAACGAACAGATTCCAGGGGAAGGAGACGATCCTTACTTCCGTCTCTGTTTCGGAACGGAGGCGCCTCTCACCCGGGATTTCCGGGAAACGGCCTTGGAGGTCTTCGAGCCGCTGCTTCGCCACAGAAAGAGGTTCGGGAAATGAGAGGACCATTGCCCAGGGAAAACCCGCGTTCCCCGGCGCCTTTCGATCTGACCGGCAGCCCCCTTGCCGGAACGAACCTGATCGAGGCCGGCGCCGGAACAGGGAAGACCTATACCATAGCGGGACTCTATGTCCGCCTCCTCGTCGAAGCGGGAATCCCGGTCAGGGATATCCTGGTTGTGACTTATACCGTCGCCGCCACGGAAGAGCTGAAGGACAGGATCCGCCATCGGATCCGCGAGGCCCTCCAGGTCTTCCGGACCGGCGATTGTGAAGCTCACCGCCCCCAGGGCGAGACTTTCCGGCCTGGAAGATATTTGGCAGGGGTTGCTGGAAGCGCTCCCAGTCAGGAGCCTTTTTTAGGCGCCCTCCTCAGTAAATTTCCCGGCCGGGAAGAGCGTCTGCAGGCCGCAGAAAAGTTGACCCGGGCGATACGCGACTTTGACGAGGCGGCGATTTACACCATCCACGGGTTCTGCCAGCGCGTTCTTCAGGAAAATGCGTTCGAAAGCGGAACCCTTTTCGATACGGAACTGATTGCCGACGACCGGGAGATCAAAAGAGGAATCGTCGAGGACTTCTGGCGGATCAATTTCTGCGAAACCATCCCGGAGTTCACGGCCTATGCCCTGGATCAGAAATACAGTCCCGATTCCCTGCTCAGGCTTCTCACCGGCCGCGCCTTCCATCCGGACGTGCGGATCATTCCGGAGGCGGCCCCTCCCGAAGATGGCGCCCTGCGGCTTCTCAGCGATGAACTGAACCGTAAACTGGTCCTGGTCAAGAACCTCTGGTTTTCGTCGCGTGAAGAAGCAGCCGAACTTCTGCAAGCGCCGGCGCTGAAGGCCAATATATACGGAAACCGCGTTCCGGGGCTGATCGCGGAGATGGATTTTTTTCTCGCTGCGGAGAGACCGGCTTTCCCCCTCTGCGACGGTTTCGCAAAATTCACCGCCGACCAGATTGCGGCATCGGTGAGGAAGGGTCAGCGCCCACCCGATCACCCTCTCTTCGAGATCTGCATGCAGATAAGGGAATCCGCCGACCGCCTGAAGGCCGGATTCGACAGAAGGCTCCTCTCCCTGAAGACGGAACTGCTCCGGACGGCGCGGATGGAACTGGCCGGACGAAAGCAGCAGCAAAACGTCATGTACTTCGACGACCTGCTTCTCCGCCTCCGTCAGGCACTGGAGAAGCCCGGGGGCGAGGCGCTGGCGCGGGTCATCCGGGAAAAATACCGGGCGGCCCTGATCGATGAATTTCAGGATACAGATCCTGTTCAATACGCCATCTTCGCGGCGGCGTTTAGAACGGAGGAAAGTATCCTCTTTCTGATCGGCGATCCCAAGCAGGCGATATACAGCTTCCGAGGCGCCGATATCTTCGCCTATCTGAAGGCCGCCTCCCAGGTGGACGCCGTTCACACCCTCGATGCAAACTGGCGTTCAGATCCGGCCCTGATCAGGGCCGTCAACACCCTCTTTTCTCACCGGGAAAATCCCTTCGTCTTTGAGGAAATCGCCTTCCGGAGGGCAAAGGCCGGAGATGCCGCATCTGTTGGAAGTCTGACGATCGACGGCCGGTGCGAGCCGCCGCTCCAGTGCTGGTTTGTTGCCGCCGGCCGTTTTTCCGAGGGCGGAAAACCTCTGTCCCGGGGAATAGCCCGCCCGCTCATCGCGAGATCGGTCGCCGGGGAGATCGCGAGACTGCTCCGTCTGGGTAAGGAAAAGCGGGCGCTGCTCGGGGAGAGGCCTCTCCAGGAAGGGGATATCGCGATCCTGGTCAGAACGAACCGGGAAGCCCGCCTCTGCCAGGAACGCCTGTCTGAATTGCGTATACCCTGCGTACTTCACAGTTCCGGGAACCTCTTCGATTCACACGAGGCCCTCGAGATGGAGCGTGTTCTGCTGGCCGTCATCTCGCCGGACCGGGAAGATCTTCTCCGGGCGGCCCTGGCGACGGACATGCTCGGCTGCGATCTCCAGGCTCTGGAGGCGATGCAGCAGGATGAACGGACATGGGAATCCCGGCGGGAAGGATTCAGATCCTATCATGAGTTGTGGCGGAAGGGAGGGCTGTTGAAGATGTTCCGCCGGCTTTTAGAACGGGAAGGGGTGAGATCCCGTCTGCTTGCCTTTCCCGACGGAGAACGCCGCCTTACCAATCTCCTCCATCTCTCCGAGGTCCTGCACCGGGAGGCAAGTGTAAAGAAACCGGGGATGGCCGCCCTGCTCAAATGGCTCTCTGAACACAGGGATCCTGGAACGCCGAGAGGGGAGGAACACCAGCTCCGCCTTGAAAGTGATTCACGGGCGGTCAGAATCGTGACGATCCATAAGAGCAAGGGCCTGGAATATCCTGTTGTATTCTGCCCCTTTCCCTGGGGCGATTCTTCGGAGAGAGATGAATTCATCTCCTATCATGATCCGGTGGACCGTCAGCAAGTGTGCGATCTCGGGTCGGATGACTTTTCCAGCCACAGAGAGCCCGCAAACCGGGAGAAGCTGGCCGAGGAGGTCCGGCTTCTCTACGTGGCCCTGACGAGGGCCAGGAACCGCTGTACTTTTGTCTGGGGGAGAATCAACGGTATGGGGAGATCTGCGCCGGCCTATCTCTTCCATGGCGATGGAGGGGGGGAGGAGATCGCCTCTTCGACCGATGCCCATTTCCGGAGTCTCTCCGACGCAGGTATTGTCAGCGATCTTGAAATCATCGCCGGGAAGGCGGACGGCAATATTGAACTCTGCGAGATGCCGGTGGATGGAGAAGCAGTGGTTCCGGTACGGCGAGAGGAGATCGCCGGGTTAGGCTGCCGTGAATTCGCCGGCACGGTGGATCTCTCCTGGCGAATTGCCAGTTTCAGCATGCTCACCTCCGGCATGTTCCGGAATGTCGACCTTCCCGACCGGGACGATGTCGCCGGATACGACGCCAGCCATCCGGAAACAGGGTCGGAAACAGAGCCGGATCCTCTCCTCTCTTTCCCGGGGGGAAGACGTTCGGGTACTCTGCTCCACGATATCCTGGAAAAAACCGATTTTATCGAAAAGGATGAAACCCTGTGGGCCGCCATGATCGCTGCAAAGCTTCGCGAAAACGGCTTCGACCAGAAGTGGGAAAACCCTCTGCGAGAGATGATTCACCGGGTTGTCCGCCACCCGCTCGCCAAGGAAAAGAATACCGCCTTGTCGGAAAACCGCGCCGGGGATCGCCCTCCGCCGGAAATTTCCGCAGCGGCTGGCAGAGGCGCGATCTTCCTGTCCGATATCGGTTTCGACAACCGCCTCAACGAGCTGGAGTTCTACTTTCCTCTGAAGCGGATCACCCCGGAAAGGTTGAGCGGTCTTTTCCGTGAGGCCGGAATCGATAGGTACGCGAATCCTTCCGTAAAACACAATGGGCACAGGGAATCGGACCCCCCGGTGCAATCCGGGGAATTTCTGAAACGCCTCCAGTTCGATCCGGTCCGGGGGTTTATGAAGGGTTTCATCGACATGGTATTTGAGCATGACGGCCGCTTTTACCTCGCGGATTGGAAGTCGAATTTCCTCGGCAACGGAAAAGAGCATTATCACCGCGACCGCCTGACGGAGGCAATGTTGGAGCATCACTATCTTCTTCAGTATCACCTCTATGTGATGGCTCTCCACCGCTACCTGCTTTTGAGACAACCGGGCTATGATTATCACTCCCATTTCGGGGGCGTCTACTATCTTTTCCTCCGGGGAATGGAGCCCGCCTGGGGCGCCGATTACGGCGTCTACTGCAACCGTCCGGAAAGGGAACTGGTGGAGCGCCTTTGCAGCGAAATGATAGAAACGGGGTAAGAAAGGATGAACGCAAGCGAGGAGCGGATCACCGGCGTGGCGGATGATTTCAGCAAGGATCTGCATATTCCGGACTTCCTGGAGGCAATAGACATCCATTTCGGTCGATTTCTCGAGAGGCTGGGCGGGGCATCGGCGCCATGGCTCTTCGTCGCGGCGGCGCTCGTCAGCAGGAGCGTGGGGGAGGGGAACATCTGTCTGAATCTGTCCGATGTCGCCGGGAAACCGCTGCCGGGCGGCTCGGGTCTGCCTGTTCGGCAATGTCCGGAACTGCCGGCCTGGCGGCGGATGCTGGAAACCAGTCCGGTGGTCGGGAAACCCGGCGATTACCGGCCGTTGATCCTCGACGGGCAATCACGCCTCTATCTATACCGTTACTGGGAGTATGAGGCGGAGCTAGCCCGCTTTCTCATCGGGAAGGCCGCTGCGACATCATCGTGGCACAAGCGCCTCCGGCAGGGGGGGATCGATCCGAAAGTTCTCTGGGAGGGGCTGAATCGTCTTTTCCCGGTCATAGCCGGCAAGGCGGGCGGAAAAGAAAAGAGGGGGCCGGACTGGCAGAAGATTGCAGCACTTGCGGCGGTTGTCCGGGAGTTGACGGTCATCAGCGGCTCTCCCGGAACGGGCAAAACGGCCACCGTTGCCAAGGCGATCATTCTGCTTCTGGAGCAGTTCAGAGGGAGGCGGCTCCGGATCGCCCTGACTGCGCCTACCGGGAAGGCCGCCGCGAGACTTCAGGAGGTCATAGCCAAGACGAGAGATGAGTGGTGTCCGGACCGGCAGATCCGCGATGCGATGCCGGAGAGGGCGCTGACGATCCACCGGCTCCTGGGCAGTCTTCGCAATTCGCCTTATTTTAAACATCATAGCGGCAATACCCTCTCCATGGACGTGGTCGTGGTCGACGAGGCCTCCATGGTTGATCTGCCGCTCCTGGCCAAGCTCGTTCTGGCGCTGCCGGAGAAGGCCCGGCTGATTCTCGTCGGGGATCGAAATCAGTTGGCCTCCGTGGAGGCAGGTGCGGTTCTAAGCGACATCGGCGGCGGGAAGCCCTTAAACGGTTTCTCGTCTGATTTTGCGAATTTCATCTCTACATTCACCGGGGATAAGCCGCTCATATCGCCGGCGCCGGAAGAAACAGGAGCGCTCAGTGACTGCCTGATCGAACTGCAAACAAATTATCGTTTCGCAGAGGAGAGCGGCATCCACCGCCTCAGTCTCTGCGTAAACCGGGGAGAGGGAAACGCCGCCCTGGAGATTCTGAAGGAGGAAACCGGAGGGGAGTGCCGATGGATGAGGGTCCCCGCCCCCCACGCACTGTCGCTTCATCTGAAGGAAATAATAACCAATCACTTCAGGATATCTCTTGATCATGTTGATTGTTCAAGTGATTATATGAAATTACTCAATCTGTTCGACCGCTTCCGGATCCTCTGCGCCCTTCGGCAGGGTCCCTACGGGGCTAGGGAAATCAACGTCCTTTGCGAACGCATCCTCCGCGAAGCGGGTCTCATCCGCGCAGACGGCCCCTGGTACGCCGGCCGCCCGGTGATGATCACGAAAAACGATTATGACCTGAGGCTCTTTAACGGCGATATCGGCCTCATCCTGCCCGATCCTGAGCGGCGCGGAGAATTGGGTGCATTTTTTCGCGCCAACGGGGGCGGCATTCGCCGTTTCGCGCCGGTCCGTCTTCCCGAACACGAAACCGTCTATGCCCTGACGGTCCATAAGAGTCAGGGATCGGAATTCGAAGCGGTCCTGTTGCTTTTGCCCGACCGCGACGCCCCCGTCTTGACGGGCGAGCTGATCTATACCGCCATCACCCGCGCCAGGAAGCGGGTTGAGATCTGGGGAGACGAGGAGCTCTTCAGCCGGGCTGTCGCGAGGCGCAGCGAACGATCCTCCGGTCTGCGCGACGCCCTCTGGCCTCGGCAAAGCGGACCCGTGCCGCAATTCGCCGGGCCGATTCACCTTGACAATTAAAACCTAATCAATTAGCTTACCCCCAACGCATCGGACCACAGAGGAGAAATGTCATGATAGGCGTGCTGATCACAACCCACGGCAATTTGGGAAGCGAATTGATCAAGGCTGCGGAGCTGATCCGGGGCAGTCTGAAGGGGATTATTCATGTCGCCGTCGATCAGACCAAGGGGGTTGAAGAGTTGCAGAAGGAGATCAGCACCGCGATCAAGAAGCTGGATCGCGGGCAGGGCGTGTTGATTCTGACCGACCTCTTCGGCGGAACGCCATCGAACATCTCCCTCTCCTTTCTGAAGGAGGGGAAAGTGGAAGTGATCACCGGCGTGAATCTCCCCATGCTTTTGAAACTGCCCGACATCCGGGAAGACATGTCCCTGAAAGAGTTTGCCCACTACATCAAGGACTACGGAATCAAGAACATTTCCCTCGCCAGCGAGATTCTAAGCAAGAAAGTCGTCGGATAGACCGTTACAAGCTTCGATAGCCTCTGAATCATGGAAGAGATCAAACTTGAAATAGGGGAGTACGAAGAGGGGGATCTGCGAGAAATCGTCGCCATTGAAAGGGATTCCTTCTTGACTCCCTGGTCCGAAAATATTTTTCTCAACGAGATGACCTGTCCCATCTCCAGGATGCTTGTCGGCAGGTCTTATCATTTGCAAAAGAGATTGGTGGCGGCTTATCTCGTTTACTGGAGCGTGGAAGACGAGATCCACATCCACAACATCGCTGTCCGTCCTGAGCTGAGGAGAAACGGCATCGCTACGAGAATGCTGGAAGAGGCGCTGCGGCGATCACGCCGGGAAGACGCGCGCCGGGTGACCCTTGAGGTCCGTCGCTCCAATCTCCCGGCGCAGAGGATGTACGAAAAATTCGGTTTTTCCGTAAAGGGCGTTCGGCCGGGATACTACTCGGATACACACGAGGACGCCCTGATCATGTGTGCGGATCTGCAGATGATCCCTTTGGCGGCGGACGCAACCGTCGTGAAGAGTGGTGGCGGCGATGTCTGAAAAAGAATCCCTGCTGACGGCACAGATTATCGATAACCGAAGGGTTGCCCCCGCCCATTTCCTGATGACCGTCCGTCTCCCCCTTTCCTTTGCAACACCGTTTCCTGGTCAGTTCGTCATGATCCGGAACGACGAATGCGACGGGCCCCTTTTAGCCCGGCCCCTCAGTGTCTACGGATTTCAGCGGCAACAGGATCACGCTGTAATGGACCTGCTGTACCGGGTTGCCGGGCGGGGCACTTCGCTCTTTTCCCGGATGATGCCGGGGGAAGAGCTCTGCTTTTTCGGTCCCTTAGGGAAGGGTTTTTCAGTCCCGACCGGCGTAAAGAGGGTCCTCCTCGTCGCGGGCGGCGTCGGCGTAGCCCCTCTGATTTTCCTCCTCCATAAAGGACTCCTGCCGGCGCACGGCAAAGGGATAATCGAGACGATCTTCTATCTGGGGGCCCGAACCGCGGAACTCCTGACCGGTCTGGAGCGGTTGTGCGGATCCTGCGACCTCAAAATCTGTACGGATGATGGAAGCCGGGGGTATCACGGCCCCGTGACCGGATTACTGAAACACGATATCGGAGGGTTTGACGCCGGGGATACGGTCATCTATGCCTGCGGTCCGAAACCGATGGTCCGGGCGATGGGAAATTTGCTTCAGGACGCGCCCATCCCATGTCAGGTCTCACTCGAAGAGCGGATGGCATGCGGTCTCGGCGCCTGCCTGGGATGCGCAGTAGCGGTCCGCACCGGAGAAGGAAAGACCGATTATCGGCGAGTCTGCAAGGACGGTCCGGTGTTTGATCTGCGGGATATCGTTTTTACCTCTCCCGCCGGCCCATAGAGGAGCGAAAATGGGTCCAAAAAACAAACAGGAATCTCACAATAGCCCCTGCCTGGCGGTCGCAATCGGCGGTCTTGAGTTAAAGAACCCCCTCATGACGGCTTCGGGCACATTCGGGTACGGCGAGGAGTTTGCCCCCTTCGTCGCTCTGAACCGCCTGGGGGCAGTGATCGTCAAAGGGCTTTCCCTTGAACCGCGGTCCGGGAACCCGCCCCCGCGGATCATGGAAACCCCCTCCGGGATGCTCAATGCCGTCGGACTCCAGAACGTCGGCGCCCGGGCCTTCATCGCGGAGAAACTGCCCTTTCTCAGGCAGTATAACGTCGCGGTGATCGCCAACATCTTCGGGGAGACCGTTGAAGAGTATCAACGGGTAGCTGAGATCCTGAGCGGGGCCAAAGGGATCCACGGTATCGAGATCAATATCTCCTGTCCGAACGTCAATAAAGGGGGGCTCGCCTTCGGCGCCCGTCCCGATGCCGCCGCCGAGGTCACGGAAAAGGTCCGGGGCGAAACCGATCTTCCTTTGCTCGTCAAGCTGACGCCGAACGTAACCGATATCACCGAAGTCGCCCTGGCGGTGGAAGCGGCAGGCGCCGATGCCGTCTCCCTGATCAACACGCTCACAGGGATGTCGGTGGACATCGAACTGCGGCGGCCCCATCTCGCCAATATCACCGGCGGCCTCTCCGGACCGGCCATCCGGCCGATCGCCCTCCGGATGGTCTGGCAGGTCGCAAACGCGGTGAAGATCCCGGTCGTCGGGATCGGCGGCATCATGAGCGCCGCCGACGCCCTCGAATTTCTCATCACAGGGGCAAGTGCCGTCCAGATCGGAACGGCCAATTTTATCCGCCCTGCTGCGACGATGGAGATCCTCGACGGCATAGTCAATTATATGATCCGCCACGGGATCGGAGACATCACGGAACTGATCGGATCGTTGAACACAAATCAGGCGGGGGAGGGATGAAGAAGATAGGATCGGCTGAGATCATCGCCAGGGGCGTCTTCCTGGTTAGCGGACCGGAAATTTCTCACGCTGAGGACGCCACATCTTTTGTTATCCAGTTTAACGGGGAGCTTGTCATGATCGACTGCGGAGCGGGCCGGAGCCTGAAGACCATCCTCCAGAACATCGAGAATGCCGGTCTCGATCCGCGGAACCTCTCCACCCTGATCCTGACGCACAACCACATCGATCATATCGGCGCGGCGCCCGAGCTCCGAGAGCGATTCGGCTGCAAAATCCTGATCCACGATCTCGATGCGGAGGCGGTTGAAATGGGCGATCCCGTCAGGACAGCGGCAAGCTGGTATGGTATGGATTTCCCCCCGACGCCCGTTGACCGGCGTCTGATTGGCGAGGAAGAGATCCTCCGTTTCGGCGAGGAAACCCTCCACTGCCTCCATACCCCCGGTCATACGCCCGGATCGATCGTCGCATATCTGGACCGTGACGATCAGCGCATCCTCTTCGGCCAGGACATCCACGGTCCCTTCGTGCCGGCGTTCTCCTCCGACATCAGCCAGTGGCGAAAATCCATGGAAAAGCTGCTGGCTCTGAAAGCGGATATCCTCTGCGAGGGTCATTTCGGGATCTTTCAGCCTCACTCCCGCGCGGAACAATACATCCAAAGGTATCTGCGCCGGAACGCCTGATGATTCTGAGAAAAGATTTCAATGAAACTGGGGAATGATGTCAAATGGTGCTTTACAGGTCTTTGGTCCGGTGCAGTGTTCCCCCGACTATATCGGTAAGTGGTGATCCGGAAGGTGGGTGAGGCGGGTTATGTCGGTCTCCTTTTTGGAGGAATCGGGTTTTTTTTAACGGAGAACGCCACCGGAGACCGTACTTACAGCATCCTCTCGATCTCCCTTAGTCTCGCATCGAGGCGCTTCCGGGAAACAGGAAAGGCCGTCTTGAGCTCCTGCGCAAAGAGGGAGACCTTGTACTCCTCGATCATCCATCTTAGATCATCGATCGCCTGACACTTCTCCCCCGAGGCGAAGGGGGGCAAGTTCCCAACCAGATCCAGATGCCGCTTGACAAACTCATGGATCTCCTCTCCCCGGACGAGGGCTTTTTCCAGATGGACGGCGCCCCTTTCCGCCCTGATGGCCAGGGCGCGGAGATACCGGCCGATATGGCTGAGACGTTCATCGTCGTAACGGATGAGGAAATCGGTCGGGAAGAGCCGGGAGAGCTCATCACGGAGATCGGCGAGAAAAGCGAGGACCGGCACGTTCCCGTAACTGGAGGTTTCGAGTGTCCTGAGCAGGGTTGAAACATCATAAAGGATCTTGATAAGCGGTCCGATCTTTTGCACCACCTCCTGACCGCGGGGGAGGAGCTGCGGGCGGATTCTTTCGGCATGGCTGTTGAAGGCCGCCTCGGTGCGGATATCCGCCTCCAGCAGGTCATGCACAACCTTTTCGTAGAGTGCGCTCTCCAGGGCCTTGGCGCCTCCGAAGGCGGCCGCCCAGAGCTTCAGATCGCCGGAAGGGGCGAGACTCTTGCGAAGGTAGCGCAGTTCTTCGCGAAAGCACAGGGTGAAGAGCGACCGCACTCCCAAGGGGTGGACGCGGCGCGCTTCGGAGGCGGTACGGAAAAGACGGATGCGGATGCCGCCCTCCGCCGCCTCCAGGGCCGGATAGGCAACCCAGTCGTGAATGCCCCCGCCGGAAAGGGGAATACTTTCCGGCAAATCACCGAAGTCCCACACGGTCAGGCCGGACTTCTCCCATCTCCGGCGGGCCTTCGCAAAGGCCTGTGATTCCTCCTTATCGACAAAACCCTGTTGCAGGATCGAGATGTCCCTTCCCGCGGCCAGTTCACGGTCCTTCCCGTCCACAACGGCAAAACGGAGCTTCAGATGCTCTTCCAGCTCCTCCAGGGGCCAGCGGTCGGCGGGAATATCGACTCCGAATTTCTTGTAAATGAAGCGCCCGAGGGCGGTGGGCAGAGGGTCTCCCTGCTCCATCTCCCTCAGGATGAGATCGCAGGTCTGGACGAGCGGCTGGAGCCTTTTCCGGTATTCCTTGGGAAGCCCCCGGAGGAGGGCGATCACTTTTTCCTTAAGAAGGCCGGGCACCGCCCAATCCAGAGATGAGGCAGGGAGGGAGGGGACTGCGTGGACGGGGATCTTAAGGGTAACGCCGTCCTCCGGTTTTCCCGGAGAAAAGCGGTAAACGCAGTCCAGCCGCCAGCCGCCGGCGGAAACGGCTTCGGGAAAGAGGGCGATCTCTTCCGCATCCGGGGTTTTAACAAGCAGGTCCTCTTCGCGCATCCGGAGAAAAGCGTCGTTGCCCCGGTCGCGGATCAGGCGCTGCAGCGTCCGGATGTCGCATATGCCGGAGAGGCGCTTTTCGTAGAAGCGCGCCCTCGCCTCCTCATCGACGAGGATGTCGCGGCGGCGGATCTTCTCCTCCAGGGCGGCGATCTTTTCGATCAGCGCCTGGTTGCGGAGGAGGAAGGGGAGTGGTTTTTTTACATTCCCCTCGACGAGAGCGCTGCGAATGAAGATCCGGGATGCCGTTTCCGGATCGATCCGGCCGAAAG
>Ga0154454_1030_pt2 | contig 33320 bp, 33 predicted proteins | sample RifGroC2_FD_105647 | JGI IMG/M metagenome (GOLD analysis project Ga0154454, IMG submission 105647) | Syntrophobacterales bacterium GWC2_56_13 | reverse complement strand
GGAGACAGTTGCAGTCAGGTAGCAGAATGTCTCCGCCGGCGTTCCCCAGATTGAGAGAGCTGAATTGCCGTACTTCTTGTTCAAGTCATTCTGTGGGTACCAAGGGTTGGGCTGGACAGTCACCGGAACCTTCGGCGAGGATTTTGCCACGCCGGGTTGATACCAGTCGTTCCTCTCACCGGGCACATAGACCTTCCAGGACTGCTGATCTGTCTTGAAGACAACTCTGAATTGCCTCAAATTAAATGTTGCCAAGGCAGTGATGAAAAAGGGATCGTTGACTCATAATGATAATCTTACATATTTCACAAAATCCGTCAATTAAGGGGGGAGACTGCTCGCTGAAAACACCTACAAACAAACGTTCTTTAATATGCGAAAGCATAGATAATTAACGACAGAAATGCTGTTTTTCTAATCAAGGATAATTAAGTATGATGTCCCCATAATTTGTGATTATTCTCTGTCATTGAATAGAACCGTCCCTAATTATCTCCCATAGGATTATTGCTATTTCTTATCTGTTTCCGGTAACGCCGGTTTTTCGGTTTGTAGTTTCTTTTCCGGTTCAGGTAACTTTTCTAATTCAAATTCGTATGTCTCAGGATAGCCGAGAACCCAAATAAACGGGAAAAGCACAAGAACACCACCAATACAAGGCCCCACTTGAAATTCGCTTTTTCTGAGCACAGTTTCAAATGGTCTGTAACCTTCTTTTTTCATTTTGAGAGCCTTTGTGGAGCCGGCAATAGATGTATCAGAATACTGTATCGGAGTTACACCGATTCTGACGTTGTCTACAAAAACATCTGCGCCATCCGGCCGGGATTTGATGTTTGTTGTGCTTGCACAACCCATGAAAAGAAAAATAGAACAAAAAATGTAAATTAGAACTCTTGTAAACCGACCCTTTTTCATCTTTTGCAAAATTGCTCTGAACATCACAGGACTCCTCTCATGAAGTATTTAAATAAGATTCTATTCTAACTTTCCTATAAAACGAAAATTAATAGTGAAGTTATCCAATAAACACAAAACCCCGCTCTCTTTTATAAAACGGGGTTTCAGTATTCAGTCCATCACACCCTCCCCGGGTGTAGGGTTATAAATCATTCAATATATTACTGCATGGATAAATCGATACTCCTAATCTTAGCAAATTTCAAGGAAATTTTGGGGTGATTATATACTTTACACAGGGTAGCATAATGATTTTAAGTATATACTTATTAATTTTCAGCCCTTGATAATTCCCATTACCTTTGCTTTTTAAGGCATGGCCTCCATTTTTTTATCTGACTGTAAATCAACCATAGGTACAGCAGCATATTTTTCTTTTGTCAAATCATATACCCCTGGTTCAAGATGCCAATCTCCCGCACTAATAACACTGTTAGCAAAATCCGATGTTTTTATGCCATGGCTACTTCGGCATGTCTCAGGCTCACCCACAGAATTCCAAATTGTAAGTTCGATCTCCTTGATTTCGGGTCATTGCAATCTTAATTCATCACTTTCAAGTTCTAAAAAAATACATCCCTTAATAGACTCTCCAGGTTGCAACTGCTTATCATGAGCTAAATTATCAAAGCCATTTTGTGTAAAGTCAAAAAGCCTGCATTTTTCCAAACCATGCCACATCCAATACACATTATTACTAAGAAACCCCATACTGTGGAGTTTCTGCCATTTCTCTACTATCTTGCCAGTTGGTTTATATTCATATTTTTCCCATCTATCCAATGGGTTGACGCTAATTATCCTAATGCCACCTTCGTCATATTTTAATAACGCTCGACACTGATAGCTGAAAATACGAGTGGCAGTTGGTCGAGTATTAATAACTTCTACATACACAGCGATGTTTGGAAAAGATATGGTATTCCCCAATGCTGAAGGATAAACCATAAAAACATAGCCGGGATATCCGAAGCGCATTACAATATTAAAATTGCATTTAAATACATCATTTTTAGGAAGGATCACATACCCGGCAAAGAATAAACAAACAGCTACAAACAATAATGCGGTAATCCGTCGCCATAGAAATCGTTCTATCCACCAAAAATTCCAAACAATGTGAAATAGTAAAATACCCCGCCCACAGGACGGGGATGAATGCGGGAGAATTTTATAAATCTATTCCAGTTACTTATTACGGATAGAAAACTGCTACTTTTCCTAAAAGAAGGCCAGTGTTTAGTACAGGAAGACAGTCAGATTCTACCTGAAAAGAAAATAAGCTGTCAAGCCTTCGCAGGTTTCAACCTGTACTGCGTAAGATCGGTCAACGGAAATATGAAAGATGTCCGTCATTGGCGGCACCTACGAGTCAAGTGGTTTCTATTTTCAATTGACGTGATGATAGCCATTTCAAATAGAAATCGCCGCCGATGGGGGCTAAAGCCCCCATACCCACAGCAAAATGTAAAAAGGTAAAAACCAAAAGCTAACGTGTTCTGAGAAAGCGAAAGCCCAGGTGGCGGTTGCGGAGATCCGGGTCATAGAAGTTGCGATACGCTGACCGGCAGTACCTGGCATTGTAGTACCAGGAGCCGCCACGATGCACACGAGCCGAGCCCTCAGAGGAACCCTCCGGATCAGTAACAGAACCCGATGGATAATCCCCATACAAGTCCTTTACCCACTCCCAAACATTACCGTACATGTCATACAGACCCCAAGCATTGGGCTTCTTCCCTCCTACGGGATGGGTCGTTCTTTCTGAATTATCATTATACCAAGCATATTCACCAAGACGACCTGGATCATCACCGAAACAATACACTGTTGTGCTCCCTGCCCGACAGGCATATTCCCACTCCGCCTCCGTGGGAAGACGGTACTTGCCCGTCCCTTCCTGCCGATTTAGTCTTCCGATTAAGTCCTGGACGTCACTCCAAGATACTGTCTCGACTGGAAGATTGTCATCTCCTTTAAAATATGATGGATTGCTCCCCATCACCTTCTGCCACTGTCCCTGCGTCACCGGCGTCGTCTGCATATAGAAGGGCTGGCTAATAGTCACCTGGTGTTGCGTTTCGTGAGCCCATCTCTTCGGTTCATTTTCAGGTGATCCTATTATAAACGTCCCGGCGGGAATGAGGATAAACCTGGCGTTGAGAATCGGGCAGGTGTACTCCTTATCAATGATGTACTGTATCTCTTTAGCAATCGCGCTTGGCCCCTCCCAGCTACTGTTTCCCATCGCGGAAATGTCCATGAAACGTACCTCCATATCTTTCCTATTTTGCTAGCGATCACATCAATAATACTCTCCAAAGGCGCTGCAGTGAGTCGAGTGGACCGGTTTCTCTAAATGTTCTAGGTTGAGAATCGTTTTCTCCGTTTACCGCTTGGTTTCCCGGCGGTGCCACAATATTTCAACCATACATCCGTTGGCCCCAGCACCTCATAAAACAGCCTTTCCATATCATACTCATCGAGGAAATGACATCATTGATAACTGGTTGAAATCCAGTATATGTCATCGAGGTTGACGTTTTGTGGATTTCAGGAAGAACTCGAGAGATCATGTTTGATAGTAGTATGAGCAGTACCGTTCAGGACAAAGGATGTGATAATTCGGTCAACATTCCTGTCAGGACAACGCCTGCCGCCGCTCTTTTTTCTTGACAGAGCCGACTATTTCGTTAAAAGTTTCGGCGAACGAACGCCGGTCGTCTCCCTCCGGAGAGGCCGGCTTTTTAATGATGCAGAGGCATTCATGGTCATCTACCTCAAGCTCTTCCTGACCGCGATCTTATGGGGCGGCACCTTCGTGGCGGCCAGGGTCGTTGCGCAGGATGTCGCCCCCTATTCCGCATCGTTTCTGCGGTTTTTCACGGCCTCCCTTTTCCTGATCGCCATCATCACCATGCAAGAAGGTCGGATTCCCCGCCTGAAGCGGCATCAGGTCATCCCCGCCATCCTCCTGGGCATGACGGGGGTCTTCGCCTACAACGTCTTCTTTTTCTTCGGTATGAAGACGATTGCTGCCGGACGGGCTTCGCTCATCGTGGCCACCAATCCGATCTTCATTACGCTTCTGTCCGCCTTCTTCTTCCGGGAACGGCTGGATGCCGGGAAGGGAATGGGCATCATTCTCTGCCTGACCGGCGCAACGCTCGTCATCTCCCGGGGGAATCCCCTTTCGATCTTCACCGGGGGCGTGGGGTGGGGCGAGATTTACGTCCTTGGCTGCGTCGCAAGCTGGGTCGCCTACTCCCTCGTCGGCAAGATCATCATGAAGGACTTCTCGCCGCTCGCCGCGGTCACCTATTCCTGCATCATCGGCGGCGCCGCCCTGCTCACGCCGGCTCTCCTGGAAAACATCACGGGGCTCATCGGCGGCTTCTACCTCCGGGACTGGATCGGCATCCTCTATCTCGGCTTCTTCGGGACCGTCCTCGGCTTCTTCTGGTACTATCAGGGGATCAAGGCGATTGGCCCCTCCCGCGCTTCCGTCTTTATCAATTTCGTCCCCGTGAGCGGCGTCTTTTTCGGCTGGCTGATGCTCGACGAGGCAGTCAATCTCTCTCTCCTGACGGGCGCGGCCCTGGTCCTGAGCGGCGTCTACCTGACCAACCGCCCCCGCTGACCCGTCATTGCGAGAAGCGTCACCCCCGCCGTCGCTGACGGTTTGCGAGGCATAGGAGAAGACGCGACAGGCAAGGATGACGGCTACGTAAAAAGTCCGGATGCTGCGTTGCGCTTCATCCTTCGTCATTGCGGCGTACGCCAAAATACGCCTCATACCTCAGGGTTCGCGCGCCTTGCCTGCGGAACTTTTTACGAAGCCGTCTTAAATTCAAGGCTTTTGCGACTTGTTACGAGATCGGCAAGGATGACGCTGCAAGGGGAAAGGAAAAACATTGACAGCCCCTCTTCAGGCGTATAGATAAATAGGAAAATAATGCAGGGAGGTCATAAAATTATGCAGGCCTTGTTTACATTGACGTCTTCGGAATCGAAAAGACTGCTCGGCAAGGCGGTCGCGGCGATGCCGGAAGTGAAGCGGGCAAAAGATCACGGTTATCTGGTCGTCGGGCGCGGCTCAACCAATGGCTTCATCCTGGAAGAACTCCTGAACGGAAAGGTGGATAAGGAAAGATACGCGGCCGGCCAGATCATAAAGGGGGTATTATGTGTCCTGGGCAAGGGCCAGAGAACCAGGCCTGTGACTTTTCACAAGGGGGAGGTTCTGGAAGTGGAACCGGGCGACGTCATAGACAAACTCGTGCCCGGGGATGTCCTGATCAAGGGGGCCAACGCCGTCGATCCGTTCGGGAATGTCGGCGTGGTCATGGCCGGTCCGGGAGGCGGCACGATGGGGCAGTTCTATATGGCTCTGAAAGCCCAGGGTGTCGCGACGATCTATCCAGTCGGCCTCGAGAAGCTGATCCCTTCCGTGGAGGAGGCGGCCTTTTACGGCGGGAAAATGCTGCTGGGCCGGTCCATCGGCTGCCGGGTGGGGATGGCCTGCGTCGCTGACGGCAAGGTCGTGACGGAAATCGAAGCCATCGATTCCCTCTTCGGCCTGAAGGCCGTCCATTACGCCTCCGGCGGCTGGGGGGGCGCGGAAGGATCCGTCACCCTGATCGTCGAGGGGGAGGATGCCGTAGTGAATCGATGCCTCGACTTCATCGAGGGAATCAAGGGAGAGCCGCCCCTGCCCGCGGTCAAGAGCCCCTGCAAGGGCTGCGGCGCGCCCTGTAGTTTTGACGGAAAGGAACCGGAGGAGCTGCCGGCCTATCTGAGATAGGAGAACGGCATCGATGGGGACCTTCAGGATCGCGACCTACAACGTCAATTCCATCCGGAGCCGCATCCACATCATCATCCCTTGGCTCGCCGAAAATCGGCCCGACGTGTTGTGCTTGCAGGAAACGAAGGTAGCGGACGGTCAGTTTCCCGCCCGCGCGTTTGCCGAGGCGGGCTATCAGGTGATTTTCCGGGGGGCAAAGCAGTACAACGGCGTGGCTCTGATCTCCCGGGAGGAACCGCAGGAGGTCCACTACGGCCTTACCGATGGCGGCCCGGCCGATGAAGACCGCCTGATCGCAGCTGTTTTTTCGGGAATCCCCGTCGTCAACACCTACGTCCCCCAGGGACGGGAACGGGAAACCGCCCCTTTCGCTTACAAGCTCGCCTGGTACGACCGTCTCCGGAATTTCCTGGCAGGAACCTGGTCCCCCGCTGCCCCGCTCATCTGGTGCGGCGATCTCAACGTCGCACCGGAGCCGATTGATGTCCACGACCCCAAGCGACTCCTCGGCCATGTCTGCTTTACGCCGGAGGTCTGGGAGGCTTACGCCTCTGTCCGGTCGTGGGGCCTTGAGGACGTCTTCCGGAAACACCATCCGGATGAGACAGGCCGTTACACCTTCTTCGATTATCGGGTCCCAGGGGCGGTTAAGCGGGGCCTTGGCTGGCGGATCGATCATATCCTCGCCACGCCGCCGCTGGCCGCAAGATCTATCCGCTGCGACATCGACATGAATCCGCGGCTGGCCGAAAAACCGTCGGATCATACCGTCCTCTTCGCAGAATTTGCGATCGCTTAGGAAGGCCTGATGAACGATCCGGACATTCTGAAGATCAATGAAGGGACCGCGCGAAAATTCAGGAAGATTGAAGAAGATCTCGCCGTCTGCCGGACGGCAGCGGAACTCTTCGAGTCGCTGCTCACGGGTATTGGAGAGGAGTTCGCAATCCCTTTCGTTTGGCTCTCCGTCATTCGCAGGCCGGAGGCGGCCGGCCTTCTGAAAGATCTGGAAGAATCAAAGATCCTGAGGGATCGCCTGAACATCATCGACGAGGAAGCCTTCCTCGCTGTCGTACCCAAAGCAAGCCCTCCCCTCCTCGCCAATGGCGATCTCAGACCCTTCTTCCGCCTCCTGCCGGTCAATCGGAAATATTTTATCAGATCTCTTGCCGTCTCTCCCCTCGCCCTCCACGGACGGCTCATCGGCAGCCTGAACCATGGCGATGCCTCGCCGGACCGTTATCAGCCCGGCATGGATACAACCCTGCTCAGCCGTCTCGCAGGAAAGGTTTCCGAACACCTCTCCCGACTCCTCCCCCCCGAACAGGAGAGCATAGCGGGGAAAGAAGGCTGAGTTTTTTTACTTGACAGTCACTATCGGAAGGTGTTAGTAACTTACCGTTTCTATTTCGGAATATTGTTTCCGAATAAGGTTGAGGCATACTCTACAGTAAGAAAGGGACATGGAAAAATGGCGGCGATGAAATATCCGACCAAAGTGGTTCTCGGCGAAATCGCGGTTCGCGACGGGCTCCAACATGAGGAGAAGACCATCCCCACCCAGGCCAAGCTCTGGCTCGTGGAGCAGCTCGTCCTTGCCGGCTTCAAGCGGTTGGAGGTCACCAACCTGGGAAATCCCAAGGCCATGCCCCAGTTTGCCGACGCCGACCAGTTGCTGCAGGTCATCCAGAGCAGCAAGCTGCTGAAGGATAAGCGCAAGGATCTCGCAATCACCGCCGTGACGATCCGGGAAAAGGCGGCCGAACGGGCCTTCGATGCCCGGCAGAAGGGCTGGGGGCCGGACCGCATCCTCTTCATGGTCTCGACCAGCGAATCTCACCACCGCCGCAATTCCGGCCTGTCTCTGGATGAGTACTGGAAAATGTGCGAAAAATACATCAAGATGGCCCACGAAAACGGGATCAAGGTCAACGGTACGGTCTCAACCATCTGGGGCTGCCCTATCGAAGGGCCGACCGAGCTGAAGAAGGCCGTGGAGTTCACCCGGCGTTTCCTGGACATCGGGGCGGATGACATCGAACATGCCGACCATGACGGTTCGGCGCCCCCCAACAAGGTTTACGAGTATTTTTCCATGGTCCTGGACGCCATGCCGGACCCGAGCCTGCACATCGCCCATTTTCACGTGACCCGCGGCTGGGGTCTCGCGAATGTATTGGCCGCCCTCCAGGCCGGAATCACCCATTTCGAATCCACTCTCGGCGGCACCGGGGGGCAGCCGGCCAACTTCGTGGACGGCTGCCCGGTGGCGGGAACCGGCAAATACTACTACGCCGACCCCAACATCGTCGGTCTGACCTCCACCGAGGACATGGTCGTGATGATGGACGAGATGGGGATCGAGACGGGGCTGGATGTGGACCGCGTCCTGGAGATCGGCCGGATGTATGAGCGCATCCTGGGTCGCCGGCTTCGCTCAGAGTGTATTACTACGGGTCGCATCCCGAAAAAACCTACAGGGCGGTGACACGAACGCTCCCGCCGTAGATATCTCCACATAAAATGATAAGCACACCCATGACCCGTAAATCATCTCCCGGCAAGAAACCAACCAGAATAACCGGAATGCGGCGACAGAGAGGCCCTGCGGGAAAATCTCCCCAGGGCAGACGGAGCAGCCCCCTGCGCCGGATGAGACCGGAGGCGGAACCGGCATTGAAACCTGTCTTCGCGAAGATCGGCAAACCTGTGGCCGCGAAGTTCCGGCCGGACCCCTTTCAACTCGCCTCTCTCGAGGCAATCCGCGATGCCGACTGCCTCGTCATGGCGCCGACCGGTTCGGGAAAAACATGGATCGCCGAAGAGGCCATACGGTCCGTATTCCAGAAGGGAGGCTGCTGCTGGTACGCCTCCCCCCTCAAGGCCCTGACCAATGCCAAATGGGTCGAATTCGGCAATCATTTCGATCCGGCCAACGTCGGCATCATAACCGGCGATACGAAGGAAAACACCGACGCCCCCATCATCGTCGGAACCACCGAAATCCTCCGGAATCAGCTCTATGACGCCATGCACAGCGGAGAAAACCTGAACTGCGATCTGGTCATCCTCGACGAGGCCCATTTTCTCGGGGATCTTGACCGCGGCTTCGTCTGGGAAGAGATCATGATCTACCTCCCCGTCCGGATCAACCTCCTGCTGCTGTCCGCGACCATCGGCAACGGAGAGGAGATCGCCGCCTGGCTCTCATCCATCCGCGGCAAACCGTGCCGTGTCATCCGGGAGGAGAAGCGGCCCGTCCCGCTCTACCCTCTCTTTCTCCATCCGTCGGGCCGTCTCATGCCCCTTATGGAAACCAACCGCCTCTTCGGAAAGGTGGACGATTTCATCGGCCGGCGGTCTCAAGGCCGTCCGGAGCGGGGCATTCCCCCGTTCGGAGAGATGATCAACGTCCTGGAAAAATTTCACCTCCTGCCGGCGATCTTTTTCCTCAAATCCCGTTCCGAATGCGACGCGGCCCTCGGAACTTGCCCGCCGCCGGAAGGCGAAAAGGCGGATGAGGAATTCCTGACCGAACTGGAGGCGCTTCTGGACCGTTTTCCCTACCTCCGGAACCACCGGCAGCTACACGACCTCCGGACGGCCCGCGTGGCGGCCCATCACGGCGGACAGCTTCCCGCCTGGAAATTCCTGGTGGAGACGCTGATGAAAAAAGGACAACTCCAGGCGATCTTTGCCACCTCCACCGTCGCCGCGGGCGTCAACTTCCCCGCCCGGACGATCGTCCTGATGAATTCGGACCTCTTCAACGGTCATGAATTCTCCCCCCTCAGCGGCACGGAATTCCACCAGATGACGGGAAGAGCGGGCCGGCGAGGGCAGGACCGGGTAGGCTTTATGCTCGTCGTGCCCGGACGTTTCATGGACCTCATCCACATCCGGAAACTCCTCTTTCGGAAACCGGAGGCGATCGCGAGCCGGATCCGGAGCGACTTCTCGATGATCCTGAATCTCCTCCTTTCCCAGACGCCGGAGGACATCCGGGAGATCTTTGCGAATTCGCTGGCAAGCTACCAGCGGCGCCTCGGTAAGGCCCCGGGGCAGTCCGCCGGAGAACAGGCCGATCTCTGGACCGGTTTTCAGCGGCACCTCCGCTTCCTTCGGGAGGAGAGGTTCGTGGATGGGAACAGCCGCCTGACGGAAAATGGGATCTGGGCCTCCAAGCTACGCCTGGACCAGCCCCTCCTTGTCGCCGAGTCTCTCCGGAAAGGCATCCTGCCCCGGGATGATGAAAGGCTTCTGGCGGCCGTCATCGCTCCCTTCGTCTATGACGGGGATCAGGATTTGACCGTGATCCGAAAGGATCTCTCCCGCCGCCTGACCCGCGCCTACGACCGGGTGGTAAAAACCCTTGCAGACCTTGCGGAGCGGCTGAAAGCGGGCGGCTTTCCGGTCGCCCCCCTCTACCTCTGGCCGGCGGCGGTGATCTACGAATGGGCTACAGGCGGCGACTGGAACCGGATCATCCTGAAGGCGGGAATCGCCGACGGGGATATGGCCATGCTGATCATGAGGACCGCCGACAACCTCCGGCAGATCGCCTCCCTGAAGGAGACCCATCCCGAAATGGCCGCGCTGGCCTGGAAGGCCCGCGAAGCTATCCTGCGCGAACCGGTTGTTTTTGAATGATCATCCCTTAGTTCGTCTCCCAATTGTCGCTTGACATCGACACGGTCGCATTATATAAGGCTCGCCTCGCAACAAATGCCAAAAGTATCGGATGTTGGTCTTATAAAACTGGGTTCAGAAACGTCCCCATCGTCTAGTGGCCTAGGACACCGGCCTTTCACGCCGGTAACCGGGGTTCGACTCCCCGTGGGGACGCCAAATAATAAAAACAGGTACTTATTGGAATTTGTTTTGACCTTGGCCGATGTTTCCCTTATACTCACGCCAGATTTTACAGAAAACATGACAATACAAATCACTCAGGCGGATCAGCGCCATGGCTACAGACTTACGCGAATTAACCGCTGAGATCGTTATAGCCCACGCTAATATGAACGAATTGTCGTCGGATGACCTTTTAAAGGAACTCAAGGCGGTCTATGCGATGCTACAGGGGCTGGAAAAAGGCGAAATTGAACTCTCAACCCCTGAACCAAAGAAGCGGGGTAGAAAAGCGAAAGGATCTGTCGAAACCATTCCAGAGGAAAAACCTGCTATCCCTTCGGCGCCGGCCCTGACCATCGAAGAGGCATTCAAGCCCGATCAGGTAGCCTGCATGATCTGCGGAAAGAAGGGCCTGACAACCCTGAAACGTCATCTCACAACGGCCCACAATTTGAAGCCTGGTCAGTATAGAAAGCAATTCAATATCCCCAAGGATCAGCCGTTGGCAGCCGCGGAATATGTTGCAACGAGACGTCAGATGGCTCTGGACAGGGGGTTGGGAGAGAACCTGGCAAAAGCAAGAGCGGCGAAAAAGGCAAAGCAGACCGGCGAATAAAACGCACTGGGATAAGGGAAAGGCTATCATGAAGAACATAGAGATGAAGGTGGAAGGCAACATCCTGACCATCAAGGTTGATCTGACGAAAGACTTTGGCCCGTCATCATCAGGGAAAACCATTATTATTGCATCGACAGAAGGAAATGTCGCCGTTGATGGTCATGAGGAGGCTAAGGTCGGGCTGAATGTCTACCGGAAGAAATAATGGCTTCTCTAAGTCAGTAGGTTTGCTCATGGTTCCACACTGCCCCAGTCTGCATGAGACGGAATCGAGGACCAAAGATTCTCCAGAGATAGAGGTCAAAAATTCATATCTGTATTTGACTGTAGCCATGACCGACAAAAACAAGGGGCCAAAAGAGCAAAGCGCCTTTATCATCACAGAGGGCACAGATTATTTTTTCCCTTGACAAATTGGATCTCCAATTGTCCAGTTTAAAAACCTAAATTTGTTGTTTTTATCTTTCACCCTCTGTAGATTAGGACATTGAGGAATTGGCATGGAGAGGGTGGATCACGGTAAATCTTCAACCCTGAAAAAATCAATACAAGGGGGCAGCTTATGGGCTTAGCTTATAAAGAGATAGAAAATAAACGTATCATAGCTGATGACGAAAAATGCAATGGCTGTTTGGTTTGTCAGTTACGATGTTCATTTCGTTTTGAAAAGGCTTTCAATCCTGAAAAGGCCGCTATTAAGGTCAACCGTTTTACTAAAGGAGGCACAGATTATTTTATCTCATTTACTGAGAAATGTGACGCTTGTGGAATTTGTGCAAAGCATTGTCCGTATGACGCACTTTCCTGGATAAAGGAAGAAAAGGAGGTAGCTTAGTATGGATTTTCATGGCTACGCTGGCAAAATTCTTCATGTGGATTTGACCAAAAAGAAGATAAAAGAGGAACAGCTTAGCGAAGAGCTGATAAGAGGTTATATCGGCAATTTAGGTATTAATACCAAACTGGCATATGATTTGATCAAGCCGGGGATAGATCCTCTTTCACCAGAGAACTACATCATCTTGGGTACTGGACCGATGGGAGGGACCACGGCCCCAGCCTGTAGCCGTTCCAATGCAAACTATAAATCGCCTCTCACCAATCTTTTTGGATCAGCCAATGCAGGAGATTCCATAGCCCTCATGCTGAAGTTTGCGGGCTATGACCATCTGGTCATCAGTGGTAAAGCGGAGGAACCTGTCTACTTAAAAATCAATAATGAGGAGGTGGAAGTCTTAGATGCGGGGCACCTTTGGGGAAAAGACGTCTTTGAAACAACAGATAGACTTTGGGCTGAACTGGGTGACTATTGGATCAACTGTATTGGCCAAGCCGGAGAGAACCTGATAAGGTTTGCAAATTCGGTTTCAAACAAACACTCTACCTATGGTCGAACAGGGATAGGCGCCGTAATGGGTTCTAAAAACCTTAAAGCAATTGCAGCCAGGGGTTCCAGAGGAATAACTGTGGCAGACCAAAGGGCCTTTTTTAAGATCATTGAAGAGATATTAGGGAAAATCAAGGCCAATCCCGTGACACAGATGTGGAGGGATTTTGGTTTTGTAGTAGCATTCCCTGCCTATGGGGCTACGGGTCTGTTTGAGCTATTCAATTATGGGGAGGGATTTGCCGATGTAGCAACGGTTTTCAGCAAAGAACAGTATAAAAGTCGTGTAGTGAAAAGACCTTATGCCTGTCCAGGTTGTCCCGTTGGATGTAAACAGGTGGTTGAGATAAAGGATGGGAAATATGCGGGTTTGAATTTTAAGGTTGCGGCACTTGGATCACAGGTGGGTTACCATAACCTTGCAGGTGTTGAAAACTGGGATGAGGTTGTTAAGTGTGTTGAGATAGAGAACAAATACGGTCTAGATAGTAACAGTTTAGCAAGCGTTGCGGGTTTTGCCATTGAGCTCTATAAAAGAGGAGTAATCAACAAGGGAGATACAGAGGGCAGTGAGCTGAATTGGGGCAGTGAGACTACTCGGCTCTTGATTGAAAAGATCGTTCGCAGAGAAGGAATTGGAGATGTTCTAGCGGAAGGCGTCAGGGCAGCAGCATTAAAATTCGGCCCCGAGGCTGCCCCATATGCGGGGCATGTGAAGGGTCTTGAATTGGCGATTGGTTTGAGGGGAAGGCTCTCTACAGAAAATTTTGGGGAGTTAACTAATCCAAGGGGAGGTCACCTTGAGAGATCACCCTCCCTGACGTTTATTCCGAGAAAGCCCACAGCCTTCCCCCCGTTTTGTACAGGAATTGGGGTTTCCCAAGATAGAATAGAGAAAATTTGCGATGGTCCTGAAGGGTTTAATGTGTCTCGACTGACTAGGTGGGTGGAAGATTATAATACGGTGCTTGCTAGTATGGGTATGTGCCACCGGACCCCTGTAATACAACACTTTAATCTACAAACCATTACCGATCTTTACAGGGCTACAACGGGAATTGAAATAAGTCCAGCCGAGCTGCGTCAATCTGGTGAGCGTATATGGAACCTCCAGAGGGCATTCAACCAGCGGGAGGGAGCTGACAGGAAAGACGATATGCCCCCGTGTAGAGCGCTTAATGAACCTATTAGGATCGGTGATAAGGAGTTCCCGGGAATTGGTGAAGAGAGGGCGAGTAGGCTCTTAGATGAATATTATGAAGAGAGGGGATGGAATATCAAAAATGGAAGGCTGACCAGGGAGAAATTGGAAGAATTAGGTCTGACAGAGGTAGCCGTAGACTTGGGATGCTGAATTCATTAGCTGAGACCTGGTTTATTTAAGTCAACAGTTTTTTCAATATTCTGGTCAGTCATTGAGAGGGTCACCTTGTCCGATCCTGGTATTTAGAGAGTCTCAACAGAGCTCTAATCGAGCTTAATTGGAACTAAGGTGACGACGGGGGGTTACGGAAGCTTTGCACGAAGGTCGATGTAATCGCCTTAAAGGTCTCAGCGGTAATCCCCCCGTCTTCACAAGACTAAGCAGCTAATTTTTCATGATGCCGTTGCTCGTAATTCTCCATATATGTCTTATGATTGCGAACCATGGCAAATATTGTTCTCAGAAGTTTACGTGTAATGCCCGGCTTCGACAGTGGTAGGCAAACGGTTTTGCGATAACTGAGTCATTGCGATCATTTAGGATGTGCCCGTTTTTTGGTCGTGTGCCTACGTTTTTAGGGGTTCATTTGGATGTTTTGCATTCGCTTCGGTAGTGATATTTTAAGTAATTTAAAAATGTTATGCTGTTCCGATGTCGGTTCGGTAGTCTGTAGAACACGTCCATCTTTTGAAAAAAATTCTATCAGATGAAGACGCTCCATCACACCACGAATACGGTCCCAGGTGAGCCCCGTTTTTCTCTCCGCGATGCGCACCAGCATGAGCGCCAGGAAACAGAGAAACACATGCGATCGGAAACTCGTCGACCATAAAGATCACGACGTCTTTATGATCAATGGCAGCGGTAGCAACGTCCGGTATCAGAACGGGAGCGTCAAATTTAGCGTTTTGCAGGGGAGGGACATGGGGTCAGGATGGTGATGTTTCCAGCCATTGCCATAACGGCATCAACTGGATCGGGCGCTCGGCATCCTGCCATCGGAACGTCTCCGTCCGGTCAACGCGGTCGTTGAGCAGCAAAAGCTCATCGCAATGCAGCTCCTGAGAAGCCTTGAGCAGCGCCCGCATTTCCCTCTTCAGCGTCTTCGGATTCGTGATGTCCGAACAGACCTGAATCAGCCGCGTCACATGCAGCCCCTCTTTGATGATAAAATCCACTTCCTCGTTTTGCGGGCTCTTCCAATAGAATAGGGAAATTCGACCGGCGATTTCCTCTTTTTTCAGAGCGACGGCCACGAGATTCTCATAAAGCGCCCCCCTGTCCGCACTGAAGCGGAAACCTGCCGATACCGCCAGTCCATTGTCAGTGCAGTAGATTTTCTTGTTGTGTCCCGCCTGATCCTTCACCTTGAAAGAGAAGCGCGGGAGCGAGAAAACCAGATAGGCTTCCTGAAGATAGCGGATATATCTATCGATCGTATGAACGCTGCGGCACTTCGTTACCCCGGAAAGTGCGTTGAACGAATACTCGCGCGCGATGTTCGACATCAGGTAAAGGGTCAGATCTTCGATCCCCTGGACCGACCTGATCTTGAACCGTTTGACGATGTCCTTGTACAATGTAGATTGCAGCAGGTTGCGAAGATAGTCGCGGCGGTCGATCTTTTTGAGAAGGGGTTCCGGATAGCCGCCTTGTTCCGCGTACGCGTCCAGCACGGCCATTTTCTCGATCTCGGTCCGCTGTCCCTCTGATGCGGCCAAGACCTCGCCGAAAGAAAAGGGAAACAGAACAAGAGAGGCATGACGGCCCGTAAGATGGGTAGCCAGTTCCGAAGAGAGCAGATTGGCGTTGCTGCCGGTGATCAGAAGCCTGAACCCCTGGCGCTGCAGACGATTGACGAACATTTCCCAGCGCGGAAGATTCTGGATCTCGTCAAAAAACAGATAGCGAGGATTGCCGTAGACGGCGCTTACGGCGCTGACAATTTCATCGTAATCTTCCACGGCGGTCAGCCGTTCGTCATCGAAGTTGATGTAGCCGTAAGATCCGGCTTGTTGGATCAGATGAAAGCCATAAAACGATTTCCCCGCACGCCGCGGACCGGTGATGACCTTGATCAGATCGTTTCCGAGGTCCCAGGGTATCGATATCTTCCGTTCGACATAGGTTTCCTGAAAACGGCTTTCCAGTTCTCTTTTTTGAAGAAGGGCGATATCTCTTAGCATATTTTACCTATGATGCACAAAAATCTTATTTTTTGTGCATCATAAACAAAGATCTGCACAAAGTCAAATTTTCCTGCGCCTCCTGTGGCCCGGAAAAGGGGGGACAGCTCCCGATTATTAACTCCCGTCCTGTTGCCCGGTTTTTAATGAGCAAAGAGCAATGAGTGATAGGCAATGGGCAATGAGTGAGGAGTAACTAAGCGCGGGATCAATAAACTTCGTCGTGTCCGCCAATATCAATCAGAAGGATTTCGGTCTTGCTTAAAAACTTAAAGATTACCCGGCAATCAAAGCTAACGCTGAATGCCCAGAGCCCTTCAAGCCTGCCCGTCAATTTGTGAGTTCTCAGGCGTGGGTGAAAAGGATCTTTTACAAACATTTCCACAGCGTCCCAAAATCTGCCCTTGAGTTCGGCATCGTTACTTTACCTTCTTTCGGTAAACCCTCTTGAAGCCTTGGTCCCAGGATACTTTAATCACTTTCCAGATCCTTGTATAATTCTTTTACAGTTCCGCACTTGGTCATCTTTTTCCTGAAACTGGCCATTGCTGTTTTTGCCCTCTTGGCAAGGGTCTCTCTTTTTGCCTCTATCAGCTGCTTCTTGATCACTTCTGTCGCATATTCCTTATCATCAAGGGGCAAGTGGCTGAATTCCTCGATTAGCTTGTTTACCGTTGCTGTGCTCATTTATTTCACCTCCTCATATCCATTCTCATTTTATCATATTATGATGTTCTCTACGAAAAAAAGACAGCGCTCGTTTTCCCATTTTCTCACCCGTTCCAGAACTAAGCAATGAGTACCTTAGAAAGGGGGGACAGCTCCCGATTATTTGCTCCCGTCCCGTGGGGGAATTCCTAATCACATATCATCGCTTCCAGTCCTTTACGGTCAAGAATGGTCAAGAGTTTGAGAGAAGGTCCGCTCGGATGCTTATCTCCGATCTCCCACTTCTGAATGGTAGAGAGGCTGGTATTGAGCACGGACGCCATAACGGCCTGGCTAAGTCGATAACGTTCCCGCAGGGAACGAATCTGTTCTGCCGAATAAACAGAAACCGGTTTAACACACAAAACATCATACTCGCGCATCGTGCGTTTACCTATAAATCCGAGTTTATGCAGATCCTGCGCAGTTTCATGAACCGCTTCTAAAAGACGGCTCTTATTTTGTTCACGCTTCATGTTCGACCTCCACCAAAGAACCTTCCCCTAAGGAAACTGCAATCTGCGCCGCTGTCAAATCCAGAAGGTCTTTTGCCAGCTTCTTCAAAGATTCCAGTTCGTTTTCTGAAATATCTACACGCTCGTTCTTTTCAAAACCAAATACAAAAAACCACCTGTCATTCCTGTTCGTCGCCAACAATGTTCTCGTACTGCCACGCTTGCCTCTCCCCGGCAAAGCAATACGCTTTTCCACAATCCCGCCGCCAAGATCAGCCTCCAGCAACCCCCGCTGAATTTCGAGAACAGCCATTTTCAGCAGCGAATCAGACAACCGGGACTTTCGTGCCCATCGTGCAAAATTGCGAGTTTTAAAAATCATCTTTAATTTACTCTATACCACTTAGTGAAGCATTATGCAATATTAAAAGTGGAAAAAGGGGGGACAGCTCCCGATTATTAAATCCCAGCCTGGGGCCCGGAAAAGCCGGGGCGACTCCCTTTTTCCCTTCGGGATAAAAGGGAGTCGCCCCGGCTTTTCCTTCGGGTGGAGTTCAGCTCGGTCGCCAGGCGCCCCGCTGCCTCGGCCTCTTCGACGGGGGTTGTATTTCTGCTCAGTCATTAAAACTGTTTCGGCAGACCGGCTTGTTTGAGAATGCCGTTGGCGGTGTGGCGCGACCTGATTTTACCATCTACGGGAAAGCGGAGCTTCGTGAGGGGGCTGTACCAGATTTCGTGATCTCCTTTGCTCTGACGTTCAAAATGGCAATCATTATTCAGAAAGGATTTTTTTGACGATCGGGGCGTAGTCAGCCATTTCGGGATTTGGTCTTGATGACTTCCTGCCATTGTCCGAGGAGATGAATGGGAATATCGACCGCACCCGGCTCATCGAGCAGGCCATTAGCCTGGAGCAATTCGGGAATTAAGATTTTCAGCTTTTTCATGAGATGCTCCATCGTGTCCGCTTCCGTGATCAACCCCGGGACATCGTCGCTGGAGGCAACCCAAACCTGAGCTTCCTCATCCCAAAACGCTTCCACTCTGATATCTTTGCTTAGCATGTTTTCACCATTTTGTTTCATGGAAATAAAGGCCGTTTTTCAGGGATTAAACTACTTCTACCTTAGTTTGGCTGGCTATGTCAAGGCGTCGATGAAAAGGGAGTTGTACCGGCTTTTCCTCCAGTATTCATGGGGGTTATGTCTTTAAATTTAGCGCTTTGTGGCGTCTTCGCTGACGGGGAACCCGCCGGGCTTATAACTCAGGAACGCGAAGGCCGTCTGCGTTCTCTACGCTCGATAGGGAAAATCACCTGTTTTCGGGATGACGTTTCGCGTGTCTACGACCGGAATGCCGAATGATTTGAAATCGATTTTTTTGTATTCGTCATGTGCCGTTGCAATCAGTATGAGGTCAAAGGCGCCGCTGATCGCAACCGACTGCCTCTGCGCAAATTTCGCATATTTCCGCGTCGGACTATCACCGGGATATACGGGGCATTGTAGAAAACTTCCGCCCCCAAATCCTCCAGTTTGTCCATGAGGCGGTATGACGGCGATTCCCGGTCGTCATCCACATTTGCCTTGTACGCTAATCCAAGGAGGAGGATCTTTGATCCCTTTACGGTCTTGCAATGATCGTTTAACGTCTTCATCACTTTCTCGACGACGTAATCGGGCATGGCGGTGTTGATTTCGCCCGCCAGCTCGATGAAGCGCGTATTGAATTCAAACTCCCGCGCCTTCCAGGTCAGGTAAAAGGGATCGATGGGGATGCAGTGGCCTCCCAGCCCCGGGCCGGGATAGAAGGCCTGGAAGCCGAAGGGTTTGGTCTTGGCGGCTTCGATGACCTCCCAGACGTCGATGTCCATCCTGTCGAAGAGCATCTTCAGTTCGTTGACCAGGGCGATGTTGACGGAGCGATAGATGTTTTCCAGCAGTTTGGCCGCTTCGGCGACGCGGGGCGACGAGACGGGAACGGTTCTGTCCACGATGGCGCCATACATGGCCATCGCAGCGGCAAGGCATGCCGGGGTGTAGCCGCCGACCACCTTGGGGATCGTGCGCACGTTTAAATCCTTATTGTTCGGGTCTTCCCGTTCCGGCGAAAAGGCCAAGTGGAAGTCCCGCCCGGCGATGAGTCCGCTTTCTTCAAGAATCGCCCGGACGTCCTGATCTGTCGTTCCGGGATAGGTGGTGGATTCCAGGACGACAAGCTGGCCCTTGCGCAGATATTTCCCGATGGTTTGCGCCGTGGTGAACACATAATGCACGTCAGGTTCTCTGTTTTTGTTCAGGGGTGTGGGAACGCAGATGATGATGCAGTCCATGTTCTGCAGGAGCGAGAAATCGGTTGTGGGGTGGAAACCGCGGCGACTACTTGCCCCCTTCCCTTCGTCCCCTCCCGCCAGGGGAGGGGAAATGGAATTCCGGGAAATTGGGAGGGAATTGGGGGTCACAATCCTAATTTCTGGTGAGATTGGGTCATGTCCCTGGATTCCTGCAAGAATCGAGGAATTGATATGCCTGATGTAGCTTTTCCCCTCCCGGAGAAGAGATATTTTATATTCATCGATATCAAAGCCCGTGACGGAAAACCCGGCCCGGCAGAATTCGATTGCGAGAGGGAGGCCGACATACCCCATGCCGATCACGCCGACCTTGGCTTCTCTTGACTGTATCTTCTCAATCAGGTTCATATTCCGTAACCCCTAAGCAATGAGAGGAATGTTCATGACAAGCCTTAACCCTTGATAAACCTCAGCCATCCTTTTTTCTGACAGGGCGCCGATATTTTCCTTTATGCTTTTTTTATCAACGGATTTTATCTGAGAGACATTGATTACACAACGTCTGGGCATATTTGCTTCCCCTTTTTGCAATACAATGTTTCCCGGCAACTCACCAAATTTTAGCGTCGATGTGATGGCGAGCATGATAACGGTGTTAATATTGCTGTCGTTTAAGGCATCATTCTGGATGACAAGGCCGGGCCGTCTGCCCATCGGTTCAGACTCTTTTCCGGGCGAAAAATCAACCCAGTAAATCGAACCGCTTCGGATTACCATTCCTGCCCTTCCCGGCTTCCCGCCCCATCCAGCCACATGGCGGTTTTTAACTGCTCATCACAAATGGCGCTGTCAGAAAAGACTTTGTCATATTGATCCTTTAATTGACGATTTCTTTCCTCCAGCAACTTCTCTCGAAGCAACAGGGATATGAATTTGCTCCTGGAAATGCCGCGCTGTTCGGTTGTTTTATCGATGATATCCAGAAGGTCGGATGGAACGGTAATCGCTATCTTTTGAGTATTCATTATTTATGCTCCGTTATGGTATGATAATATCGCGTACCACAACTGCGTGATGGGAGTCAAGCCGAATTTAGGGGTCGAGAGCTTTGCTTCCAGGCCGTTATTTTATCGAGGAGTTCGGGAGGGTTCTGGCCTTTCTTTTCACCGTAGGGTTCAAACTGGACGCCCACCCGGTATTTATAGCTCTTTTCCGGATTCACTGCGGTCCATACCACCTTTCCCTTCATGATCACCGGTTCCTCATCAGGTACTACCAATTTGAGCATCATTTTGGCGCCGGCATCGAACGAATCATCGCATAGAAAGCCGATACCGCCCTTGCTTATATGGGATACGGGGTAGGAGTAATATGAATAATCAGGCTTATGAAAGAAAGCATCTTTCTTGTTTATCCATAATAAATATTCGAGGTAATGTTATTATTATTTTTCTATCCGTAAGTGCCAGCACCAACTTTTAGATGGACGGGTTTTTCGTACTTTTGGGACTCATTCTATTCGTTCCTGGCCGGGTTATCCGCTTAAGAATGCCATGACGACCTCATGGGCAAGGAGGCAGAAATCCTCTTGCACTAAAAACCAGTCATGGTATACACGGATAACCATCCGGGTTCGGTTTTCCATCTTTGGAGGGTGCAGGGCAACTCCTCACTCGCCCGGAGGCGACTGAATAGCCACTGACAAGGTGAAATTTCATCCCAAAACAGAAGAGGAGACAGACTATGTCACGTGTATTCGTAAAAAAAGCCAGCTATGACAATCTGGACCAGCTCATTGCCGAGATTTTTACGCTCTACGACATTAACCTCCGGGGTAAGCGGGTGCTGATCAAACCCAATATGCTGGGCGCTTTTCCGCCGGAACACGGCAATTGCACGGATCCCCGCCTCGTGGCTGCGGTGGTGCGCGAGGTGCGCAAGCAGACCGACCGTATCTGGGTGGGAGACAATCCCATGCGGGTTCAGGCCGGCGGCGGGGTGGACGACTCGGCCCGGATAAGCGGCATTTATGAAGCGAGCCAGGGCTACTATGTGAATGTGGGGGCCAAGGCCCGTGTTATCTCTATCGGGTCGGAAATCATTGCGCAGATGCCCGTCAGCGAATACTTCCTGGAAGCCGATGCCATCATTAACCTGCCCAAGGCCAAGACTCACATGATCGCGGGGATCACGTGCTGCGTGAAGAACATGTTCGGGGCCGTGGTAGGTTCCGCTAAGGCCAAAATTCACTATGACGCCGGTCACGCCAAGCGCTTCACCCAGTTCCTGGTTGACCTTTACAAGTACTTCAAGCCGACACTCAACATCGTGGAAGCTCTGACCATCATGGAGGGCGATGGCCCCACCCACGGCAAGATACGGGAAGGAGGCAAGATCATCGCCGGAACCAGCGGTGTGGAAGTGGATGCAGTGGTGGCATCCATGATGGGATTCCAGTTAAATCGATTAAAATTCCTGCAATTGGCCAGCCAGGCCGGCTTAGGTGAATGCGACCTTGGAAAAATCGAGGTGGTGGGCGACTTTGAGCCCTGGCCCAATTTCGAACTGCCCTCCACATACTCCGGCCGGCCCATGGATAACATCCAGGTTGCCCAAGCGGCTGAAATCCATGAAGTATGGGGACAGGTGGGACGGCTTCATCCCCGTTTCATTGAAGAAAACTGCACCGCCTGCGGCTCTTGTGCGGAGATCTGCCCGGCTGGCGCAATCGCGCTGGATCCATATCCCGTGGTGGACGAAGCGAAGTGTGTCTCCTGCTTCTGCTGCGCTGAAGTCTGCCCGGAGGCAGCCCTGGTAATGCCCAAAGAAGAAGCACAGACACTCTTTCTCCGGCTTAACCCGCAGATTCGGGAAGGATAAGAGGATAAGAAGAGGTTCCCGCATCCGGAATTAAGCCGGAAAAAACATCTGACAGAGCATATCCTTTAGGGCTGTTCGGCTATGGCGACGGCACTAACCAACGAACATCGCCCGCATGCCGTGCGGGTGATGACCGTGGTGCGCGCGCCGTGTTACGAGGAGGGGGATTGCATCCCCCTTACCCCCACTCCGCATTCATCCCCGTCCACAGGACGGGGTTTTCTGCGGGAGAATTTTATAAAGCTGGTCGGGGGATGCATCACAACGATCAACTCAGGATTTTCCAAAGGAGGAATCTGCCATGTCATTCCGGGACGTTCTCAAAAAGGAAAGCATTATTATCGCTCCAGGGGCCTACGACGTCGTTTCTGCACAGATTATCGAGAAGGCCGGGTTCCCGGTCTGCTACATCACAGGACTGGGAAATGAGGCAAGCGATCTTGGCTGCCCCGACCTTGGATTAACGAATTCTGTGGAGATCATACGGAAAGCGGCAAACATCGCCCAAGTGGTTGATGTTCCAGTCGTGTGTGATGCCGATACAGGGTTCGGAGGCGTTACCAATCTCGTTCGCACGGTGAAAATGTTCGAGGCGGCCGGTGTAGGCGGAATTCATATTGAAGACCAGACGTTTCCTAAAAGATGCGGGTTGCTGGCAGGGAAAAAGGTGATTACGGCGGAGGCCTTCGCCAAAAAAATCCAAGCCGCCATCGCCGCTCGTAACTCCGAGGAGTTCGTTATCATCGCCCGGACCGATGCCAAGGCGTTGGGGATCGACGAGGTCATCCGCAGATTAAACCTTTATGTCGATAGTGGAGCCGATATGGGCATGCTGGGCGATGGCTATACTTTCGATGAGTACACCAGGATCGCCAAAGAAGTAAAGGCGCCTATTGTCGCCTGCGGCGCCGACGAGGACCATTTTTCCTTCCAGCCGAATTTCAGCGTGGACGAATGGAAGAAAACAGGGGTGAAGATGGTATTGTACTGGCATTTACCGCTGTTCGCGGCCATGAAAGCGGTGGAAAAAGCCGTGAACATCTTGAGAACCACCGGCTCTACGGATGCTCTGAAAAAAGACATTTTCAGGTATAAGGAATATCAAAAAGTCGTCAAACTAACCAAATGGCTGGAAATCGACGAAAAATACGGGGACTGACCCATGATCATAACGGAGCATTCAGTATGAGTGACAATCGCGGAGCGGATATCGTTCAGCAATTCTTTCCCGGCACGGGAATGACATACGACCATATAGTGAACCTCTGTACGTTTGGATGCGACCGTTGGTGGAAACGGAAGATACTGGAGAAGATCCCGCCGGGATCGACCAGGATTATGGACCAGGCTTGCGGGACAGGCATCCTCACCTTCAGGATTGCTCAAAAGTTTCCTCGTTCTCAGATTGTAGGTGTCGATGTAACGGAGGAGTACCTTGAGATCGCGAAGGCGAAGGCCGGAAACCTGGGATTAAGGAACGTGGAGTTTATTCTTGGCAGAGCCGAGGATGTCCTTCTGGAGCGGAGCTTCGACTGCATCACCTCTTCCTATTTAGCCAAATATGCCGAGCTGGGAATCCTGGTGCCGAACATAAGAAAGATGCTTCGCGACGGCGGTATCCTGATCATGCACGATTTTACCTATCCTGCGCGTAGACCCTTTGCCCTCCTATGGGAGGGTTATTTCAAGCTTCTGCAAACCCTCGGGGTCTGGAAATATCCGCAATGGAAGACGATTTTTGACGGCCTGCCCGGGTTGCTTCGCGAAACGGCCTGGGTGAGCGAACTGGTCCGTATCCTTCGAGCGAACCATTTTTCGGGGATTACCGTGCAATTTCACACTTTCGACACTTCTGCCATCGTCACGGCCACAAAGGATCAGGCCGCTCTCAGGATTCGTTGAATATCCTGATGATTTCCCCCGGCGCCTTGCGCGCCACTCGACTATATTCATTATCGGGGAAATTCTCTTCCATTTCCGATACCGCAGACTGCAGGCGACGCTCGATCTCATTCTCCATGAGCTTTGCGGCAGCGCCGAAGAATTCTGACGCAGATTCGTCCATATCCGTGCATTCTCCTTGCAAGGCAGCGAGAACATAGGGACCCGTCTCCCTGATAAAATGAAGAAATGCCGGCGCCAGGGCCGCCATCCGGTCCGGCTGGATGGATCGCCTCAACAGATGCTGCTTCACTTCCTGAAGATCATCGGCTATCTGGTATGCTTCCCCGATTCGCAGTCCATACCGGTAAGAGGTCTCAGTCAGTCTGCTGCCGGCCCCTGCCGCAATGGCCCCCAGCCGGCAGGCGGTTCCAAAAAGAACGCCGGTTTTGAGATAGATGATCTTTTCATATAAGTCTTCATCTATCCTGCCCGATGCTATCTCCTCTGCCATCCGCAACGGATCAAAAGGTTCATGGAGCGCCCCTTTCGAAACCTCGGCAATCGTGTGGGAAGCGGCAAAGCCGTCCTCCCGGCTGAGCTCGCTCATCATTCTTATGGCTGAGGCAAAGATCACGTCGCCGATCAAAACCGCTCTCCGCGCCCCTTCTACCGTCCAGACGGCCGGCCTGTTCCTCCTAATCGTATCCTGATCCACAACGTCGTCATGGATTAACGTGGCGGCCTGGATCAGTTCCACGGCAATTGCCCTGGGAATCACCGCCTCGAAGAGACCGCCCAGAACGTCGCTGATCAGGCAGGAAAGGCATCCCCGCAGTTTCTTCCCCCCCTCGAGGGCCGCCGTGAGAGAAATGGCGTCCCTCAGGGAGTAACCCCCTAACAGGCCGGATAAGGTTCTCTTGAAAGCCTCGTCCAGCAGGGGCCTGCGCATCAGCAGATATTCCTGAAAGTCTGCAATCATCGTCAGCCGGCCACCCGCCAGATCAATAATCCCCCGCCCAGGAGAATAACGCCAAGACTGACACTTTTCAGAATAGCTTCGTACCTGATCATCAGCGCCTTCTCTTCATCCCGGAGCGTATGTATACACCGCTTGAGATCCTTGTAGGGACGCGAGGCGGTGATCTCAACAAGGCTGAAGAGCGCCATGGATACTGCCAGAGCCAACGCCCCGGCAGAGATGCTGTTCGTCTGCATGATGTAGCCGGACAGGACCGGCAGCAAGCCCCATGAAAATGCAAACCACCTATCCGTGTGAAATCTCCCTTGAAACCACTCCAGGTTGTAAGCGAAAACAAAGAAGCCCTCTAAGAGGGCCATGGACAACAGAAGGGGTGCATATCGAACTATGTAATAGATACCGATAGCGTAAGCAAGCACCAGGGCTATGACCGCCAGGAGCCACAATTGAACCTTCGTAAAAACGGTTCCCCATGGTTTTATCCCTTTGCTTCCCAGGGCATCCAGAGCATGCGCCGCTATTCCCAGCCCGAGGAAATATATAAGGACAATAGCAAGGACCCTGTCCCAGTGGACGCTTTCGGCGAGCATCGAGCCGATGACGGAAAAAGAGAGAACCATCCCTGTGTAAGGCAGAAAAAGGAGACCGACAAAAGACCTGAATCCCGCAGGCCCGAATTTTGGCACGAACCATTCAGATCGCCTATCGGTTGGATTGGCTTCTGTTGACCCGCTCATTTTCTTCATTCGTTACCTATCCGGTCGAAAAAAAGCTTCGGGGGACACCGGTATTAATTCAGTATTATCGGCAAACGGCATTAGTGTATTTGTTTGATAAGCATTCGCTTCTTTGAACGGGAAGTGTACGGAAAAGCGAGCTGTGTGTCAATATAAAACTGCCGCAATATGCGGGCGGTTGAACTTACCATCGATCCTCATTGTCTTTGCCCTCTTTTTCGATTAACTTTGATCTTATGGCAGTGTATTATGTTATAATCTGTTCCGGGTGCAAGGGATGCTTGTTATGGAAAAAGAAATAACCTCTTGAAGAGAAAGGAGACGCATCATGAATGTTTTAATCGTGTACTACTCAATGTACGGCCATATCCACCGGATGGCGGAGGCCGTGAAGGAAGGGGCCGGCAGCGTGAGCGGCGCCAATGTCCAGATCTGCCGCGTCCCGGAAACCCTCCCGGAGGAGGTTCTGGAAAAGATGGGCGCTCTGGAAACGCAACAATCCCTGGCCCATGTGCCAATCTGTAAAGTGGGTGATCTGGCCGCGGCGGACGCGATCATCTTCGGCACCCCGACCCGCTTCGGCAACATGTGCGGCCAAATGCGCCAGTTTCTCGATGCAACCGGCGGACTCTGGGCCAAAGGCGCCCTGGTCGGCAAAGTGGGAAGCGTTTTCACCAGCAGCGCAACCCAGCATGGCGGGCAGGAATCGACCATTCTCTCCTTCCATTTCACGCTCCTGCACCAAGGCATGGTGATCGTCGGCCTTCCCTATACCTTTACAGGCCAGATGCGCATCGACGAGATCACGGGGGGATCGCCCTACGGGGCTTCAACGATCGCCGGCGGCGACGGCAAACGGATGCCGAGCGAAAACGAGCTCGCTGCAGCGCGCTTTCAGGGTAAGCACGTTGCGGAGATCGCGGCTAAACTGTCCCGTTAAGTGCGAAGGTCCGATCAACCCTGGAAAGGCATCTCGCTGCAGGGGTCGGGAGAGACCTCTGCCGCATTGAAATATTGATCATCTTCGTTAAAATAAGAAGGCATCGGATCAGGGATAGCAGCAGTTGAAAATCATAGCATTCAATGGAAGCCCGCGCCTTGGCGGCAATACCGAGGTCCTGATGAACGAGGCGCTCAAACCCCTCCAGGGAACGGGACACGACGTCAAGGTCTATCATCTCAATACCTTGAACATCAAGCCCTGTCAGGATTGCAGTGGCTGCGTCAAGACCGGCGTCTGTATCCACAAGGATGCTATGACCGAGATCTTTGCTGCGATCCGTGGAGCAGACAGGATCATCCTCGCCTCCCCCATTTTTTTCTACAGCCTGAGCGCCCAAGCCAAGGCCATGGTGGACCGGTGCCAGTCCTTCTGGTGCGAAAAGTACCTCCTGAAAAAGACCATTCCCTCCGGCCCCCATGGCAGAAAGGGCCTGCTCCTACTGGTGGGCGGCATGAAAAAAGAGGATGGCCTTCGCTGCGCCGAGATTACGGCAAAGGGGTTCTTCAGGACCGTCAGCGTGCCGGAACATGAAACGCTGGCTTATGGCGGCGTCGATGGCAAGGGAGATGTCGTGAAACATTCCACCGCGCTCAAGGACGCATATGAGGCGGGGAAGAGACTGGCAGAATGATTCATCTAATGCATTGCGCACTATTCCATCCTGAGATAGAACCCGATGTCAGGGTCATAGGCGGTTGCGACTGTAAATTGGCAGCCTATGTAATTCCCAGTGACCCTGCGAACCACCGCATTCCTCTTAATCTCGGTGCGCTTGGCGTCATCCAGTTTAAAGACCAGTTTAATCCAGTCGCCTTGATTAAGGGCAGGTTCGTTAGAGGCAAGCAAGCCGCAACCGCCGAGCGTAAGATTGACAACAGTCATCCTTTCGAAATCACCGGGGGAAACCAGCTTCGCATATAAACCTTCAAGAGATGTTTTTTTCCGGAAAGTCTTTCTGGCATCGATTTGGACATCATAAGTATTCCCACATGAACAGGATATGGTGACTGGTTTATGAATATACGGGAACTGTTCCAGCGGCCTCTTGCTGCCCTCCCCGCAAAAAGGACAAAGCAGATAAACCATACCTTTATCATCAGCAAATACTATTTTTTCCGACACCTTTTTATATCCCCCTTTTTTCGTTGTAGTCTAATATTATCATATCACATCTCGCAAAAAGTTGAAGCCCTGGTAAAACCGGTCCGTTTTGCAGGGTCTGATGCAGACATCCCCCGTCTTTCTCCTCGAGAGAAAAGGGGGAAGGTCCTTGACAAGGGGGAATGGCTCGGATATGGAGAAATTCCTTTTCATGGACATCATGAACTGGCCCAGTTCGTCAAGGCGGGCGGCGTGGGCGCCGCATTGGGGAGGGATTAAAGATGAAGCTGCCGAAGATGACCCTTTGCCGTCAACATTTCCTCCGGGATATTGTAACGGCGCCTGCAGAAACCCTGACCTCGCTCATGCGGTCGAGCTGGATCCCGGAGAGGGTCCGGCCGGGGCAGACGGTCGCCGTCACGGGCGGCAGCCGCGGCATTGGCGCTATCGTGGAGCTCATGCAGGCGATAGTTTCAGTGCTTCAGGAACTCGGCGCCCGGCCCTTCGTCGTCAACGCCATGGGAAGCCACGGCGGCGCGACTACCGAAGGACAGCGGGAACTCATGGCCTCCCTGGGGATGACGGAGGAGATGCTCGGCTGTCCGGTCACCGTAGACATGGAAATCCTCCAGGTCGGCGAACTGGCGGACGGTTTTCCCGTCCTCTGCGACCGGAATGCGGCGCAGGCCGATCACATCATCGTCATCAACCGTATAAAAACGCATACTGCCGTAACCGGTCCCATTCAGAGCGGACTCTGCAAGATGTGCACGGTGGGGCTGGGCAAGGTGGAGCAGGCGTCCCGCCTGCACCGTTACGGCCCTTCCCGCATGGGGGCGATCATCCGGGAGGCGGCCTCTACGCTGACCCGCCGGGCGCCGGTGCTGGCAGGCGTCGGCATCGTCGAGAACGCCTACGGTGAGGTTGCGAAGCTGGATCTGGTCCGGCCGGAGGAGTTCCCCGCGACGGATGCGAGACTCCTGCAGGAGGCCTTCCGTCTCACGGCCAAACTGCCCCTTTCCGAACTCGATCTCCTCGTCGTCGAGGAGATGGGCAAACGCTACAGCGGCACGGGCCTCGACCCCCATGTCATCGGGCGCTGGCGTATCTGGGGCGAGCCGGAACCGGACTCGCCCCGGATTCAGAGGGTGGCGGTCCTGGCTCTCGATCCTTCTTCGCATGGAAACGCCCAGGGAGTCGGCCTCGCCGACATGATCACGGAGCGGCTCTTCCGGAGCATCGATTTGCAGAAAACCTATAAGAACACCCTGACCAGCACCTATGTCCAGCGGGGGATGATCCCCATTATCGGCGGCAGTGACCGGGAAACGATCGAAAACGCCGCCTATTCCATTCCGCTCGTCCGGGAGGATCAGCTCAAGATCGCCTGGATAAGGAATACCAATCAGCTCGAGCAGATCGCCCTCTCACCGGCGGCGCTCGCCCAGTGCGGAAGCGAGCCGGCCCTCGAAAAACTGCGCGACGTCGAATGGGAATTCGACGGACAGGGCCTTTTAAAACCCTGGAGAAAAGAGTAAGAGAAGCATGGCCAAGGCATTAAAAACCTCGATTTCGACGCCGGCCGGATCGTGGAGGGGGCGACAATCGCGGAGGTGGGAGCAGAGCTGCTCGAGAAAGTTGTCAGGATCGCATCCGGAGAACCGTCCCGGGCGGGAGCTGCTGGGGCATGACGAACTGTTCTGCATCACCCGGATTTGAACGAACGGACCGGGATCCACCCCCCGACCCGAGGAAACGGAGAAAATGCCAATCGGTAAATTGTCAACCAAAGAAAATCCATACAGAAAAAGAGGCCCGGGACCTGCAGATGAATCTCATCGACGGCAACAACGCGGTCACGGTTAGGTGGGGAATCCCCGGGCTCAAGGCCGCCATGGAGATGATCGGTCTTTACGGCGGAGCCACCCGGCCACCCCTTTTGCCTACGGGAGAAGCGGATCGGGAGGAGCTCTTGAAGATCCTGACGCGGACAGGGTTTTTCCCGCAGCCGAAGGTTTGACGGCTTCCCGCGGCATTTGACTTTTTCACCCGATCCCGGTATAAATTTTCCGTCAGAAGATGAAAATCGGTAAAACGGGAAGGAAGATCAATGAATGTAAAAACCGTCTGTCCGCCCCCCACGCTCGGCGCCGGGGAGACGCGGTACGGTTTTCAGATACGACGGGTCGAGCAGATCCCGGAGATCCGGGTCACCGCCTATGAGATCGAACATGAAAAGACAGGCGCAAAGCTCCTGCACCTTCACTGCAACGACCGGGAAAACCTCTTCTCCGTCGGCTTTCGGACGCCGCCCCGGGACTCGACCGGCGTCCCTCACATTTTGGAACATTCCGTTCTCGCAGGGTCCGAGCGCTACCCACTCAAGGACGTTTTCAACGAACTCCTCCGGGGGACGCTCCAGACCTTCATCAACGCCTTCACCTACCCCGACAAGACGATTTACCCCGTCGCCAGCCAGGAGCGAACCGATTTCTTCAACCTTGCCCGGGTCTATGCCGACCTGGTCCTCCGGCCGCGCCTCCTCAAGGAGACCTTCCTCCAGGAAGGTCATCATCTCGAGTTCGACGCGAATGGCGAGCTGACCATCTCCGGCATCGTCTACAACGAGATGAAGGGATCTTATTCATCGCCGGAGACCCTGATGTTCAAAGCCCTCCAGGAAAACCTCTACCCAGAGACTCCCTATGCCTGCGACTCGGGGGGGGACCCGGAGGCAATCCCCGATCTGACCTTCAATCAATTCCGGGAATTTCACCGGACCTTCTACTCGCCGACGAACGCCCGCTTCTTCCTCTATGGGGATATCCCGACGGAGGAACATCTGCGCTTCCTCGCGGAGGTGCTGGCCTGTTTCGACCGCGTCGCGGTGGATTCCTCCATCGGCCTTCAGAATCGCTGGAGCGAACCGCGGTCCATTCGCGGTTTCTATCCCATCAACCGGGAGGAGAAGCTGACCGGAAAAACCACGGTCAACCTCGCCTGGATGACGGCGGAAAATACCGACAGAAAGACGGCGATGCTGCTGACGATCGTCGCCGATCTGCTCATCGGCAGCGCCGCCGCCCCCCTCCGGAAGACCCTTATCGATTCCGGTCTCGGGGAGGATCTCTCGCCGGTCACAGGCCTGGAGAGGGACCTGAAACAGATCGCCTTCGCCGTCGGCCTGCGGGGAACAGACCCGGAGAAGGCCCCGCGTATCGAGGCCCTGATCCTCGATACGCTGCGGGACGTGGCGGCAAACGGTTTCGACCGCGACCTGATCGAGGGCACCCTCCACCAGATCGAATTCCACGGACGGGAGATGGTCCGCGGCGCCTATCCTTACGGGATCGTTCTCATGGGACGCGCCTACCACACCTGGCTGTACGACGGGAACCCCCTGACGGACCTGAATTTCCCCCGCACCATCATCGAAATCCGCCGGAATTGCGAGGCCCGCCCTGCCCTCTTCCAGGAGGTCGTGCGGAGATGGTTGATCGACAATCCCCACCGTCTGCTCTCCGTCATGGAGCCGAGCAGGACCTTTCAGGAAGAGCGGGAGCAGGCGGTTCGCGAGCGTCTGGCCCGCCTCGCGGCCTCCCTTTCCCAGGAGGAGCGGGAGCGGATCAGGCAGGAAACCATAATGCTGAAGCAGTTTCAGGAGCAGCCGGATTCCCCCGAGGCTACCGCGACACTGCCGAAGCTGAAGATCAGCGACATCTCCCGCGAGATCGAGACAATTCCCACAGACACAGCGGCCATCGGCGGCGTTCCCGTCCTTAGTCACGATCTCTTCACCAACGGGATCGCCTATCTCGATCTGGCCTTCGACGTCTCCGACGTCCCCGAGGAGCTGCAGCCCTACCTCCCCCTGTTAGGCAAACTCACCACCCAGATGGGGGCTGCGGGGCTCTCCTACGAAGAGATGGCGAAGCGGATCGTCCTTCGGACCGGCGGACTGGGCGCCGGCCTCGCCGCCGGTTTGACCGCGGACGGGAGCGGAAACTGGCAGAAACTGATCTTCTCCGTGAAGGCCCTCTACCGAAACGTGGATGAGGCTCTCGGGATCATCCGGGACATCCTGATGGAGGGGGATCTGACCGATGACGCCCGGATGCGGGATCTGATCCTCGAGAAGAAGAACGGTCTCCACGCCTCGGTAGTCCCCTCCGGTCATCTCTTCGCCCAGATGGCCGCCGCTGCCTCCCTTTCCCTGACGGCCTGGCGGAATGAGCAATGGCACGGGAGAACCCAGCTACGCTTCATCACCGGAACGGCCGACCGCCTGCCCGATCTCCGGGAGGATCTCCACGAGAAGCTGGTGCGTCTGAGAGAGATCGTCTTTGCCCGGAGACGCCTGACCGTGAATCTGACGGCGGATGGGGAAGGGCTCAAAGGCCTCGCCGGGGCGGCAGGCAGGCTGATCGAGGCCCTGCCGGAGGGAAGCGCGGCAGGCGTTATGACGGAACCGACCCGCGACCGCACCCACATCGGCATCGCCATCCCGGCCCAGGTCTGTTATGTGGCAAAGGTACTCGCAGGGCCGCCCTATACCGATCCATTTTCCGCTGCCCTCTTCGTCCTGGCGAAACAACTTTCCAACGGCTACCTCTACCGCCATATCCGGGTTCAGGGGGGCGCCTATGGGGGCACCTGCCGGTACGAACCGGCAAGCGGCGTATTCGCCTTCCTTTCCTACCGGGATCCTCATCTGACGGAAACATTGGATATCTATCGGGGTGCGGCGGAGTCTGTCTGCAGGAGCCCGGTTTCCCGGGAAGAACTGGAAAAGGCCGTCATTGGCGCGATCGGCGCCTTGGACAGACCTCTGGACCCGGCAGGCAGGGGATACACCGCTCTGATCCGGGAGTTCTCCGACATGACCGACCCCGTCCGGCGCCGTTTCCGGGGCGAGGTCCTCGACATCACCCCGGAGATCATCCAGGAGACCGCCCAACGCTACTTTACAGAGGCGGCCGGAGCCGAGGTGGTCGCTGTTTTTGCTGCCGAGGAACGACTGAAGAGGGCCAACGAGGTCCTGACCACGAAAATGAAGCTGGAAAAACTGGCTTGAACCGGCCCGCTCATTCGCGGTGCATGAGTCCGATCAGGGCCAGGATCAGGATGATCATGCCAAAACCGAAGTAGAGAAGGGTAAAGGTGTTGAGTTTGATCAATCCCCCGCTGGTAAAGAGATCAATGTTGACGATGTAGCCCCAGTACAGGGTGAAACAGTAGTTGATGATCAGGGCCAGTTTGAGGC
>Ga0154454_1030_pt1 | contig 34118 bp, 36 predicted proteins | sample RifGroC2_FD_105647 | JGI IMG/M metagenome (GOLD analysis project Ga0154454, IMG submission 105647) | Syntrophobacterales bacterium GWC2_56_13 | reverse complement strand
GTGGATGTAAAAAACTCGGACGTAAAAAGATCCATGGTGTACCTCCGGCAGTCAAATCGCTACCCGGTTTTCATAATCGCGGAAGAATTATCTTTGTTCTCTTTATAGATGTCAAGGGAATTCGTATTTCCATGGGCTTAAGGAGAGAGGCGTGGCATTCCCTCCGGTGTCTCCCCTGAAAAAAAGGAGTGACAGGATGACAATGCAATGAAAAGGGGCAAGCGATCGGCGTCTGGTATTCAATCCTTTCGGCCCGGACCTTCCTCCATATGGAAGAAAATGGAACCGTGAGGATCGACACACCCGATCTTGAAACCTACGAAAAGCTGGAAATTGAGGAAAAGGATAACTGAGCGACGTAGGTGTCAGAGACCTCAGGGTGTTTGTCCCTTGCAAATCCCCTGGAAATCCGGTAAGGGTTTCGTCGAATCTCTCCGAGGAGGCAGGACGCTATGAAGGCTTTGGTCACCTACTACTCTCAGACCGGCAACACCGAGAAGCTCGCTCGCGCCATCTATAAAGCGATTCACGTCGAGAAAAAACTCCTCCCCATCGAGGAACTCAAGAGCGTAGAGGGATACGACATCATCTTCGTGGGTTTTCCCGTCCAGGCTCACAGCGTTCCCGCCAAGCTCCTTCCCTTCTTCAAGAGCCTGCCCGACGGACAGAAAATCGCCCTCTTCTGCACCCATGGTTCGCTCAGAGGCGGTCATCTGCCCAAGCAGGCGCTGGAACACGCGATCGGCCTCTCCTCCCGGGCGAAGGTACTGGGTACCTTCGGGGTGCGGGGGCAGGTCAATCCCAAGGTCATCGACAGATTGATGAATATGGTGGAACACCGGGCTTGGGCCGAAGAGGCGCAGGGAGCCTGTGACCATCCCAACGATGCCGACCTTGCCGACGGGAAGGAATTTGCACGGGGCATCCTCGCAAAAATCTGTCGCTAACCGGCTGCTGAAAAACACCCCGTAAGGGCAGGCTGTTCAAAAATGCTCAGGTGCAAGGCGCGCGCGGGGACGGATTTGAAATCCGTCCCCATTATGAGGCGTACTTTTCCGTACGCCGCAGTGACGAAAAATGCAGCGCAACGCAGCAGATGAGCGTTTTTCAACAGCCTGGTTAGAGGAGATCCCGGAGCCTCTCGATGGCCTCCTCCAGATGCTCCGGCCTCTGACCGCCGGCCTGAGCCATGTCGGGCCTACCGCCGCCGCTCCCCCCGACGAGAGGGGCGATCGACTGGATGATCTTACCTGCGTGATACCGATCCGTGAGGTCCTTCGTGACCAGACACAGGAGCATCGCCTTGCCGTCCGCCCGGCTCCCCAGGAGGATGACGCCGGAACGGAGGCGGTCCCGGAGCTTGTCGCCGAAATCGCGGAGGGTTTTCACATCGGAGGCCTCCACCACGGTCGCCAGGACATTGATCCCGTTGATCTGCCGGACGCGGCTCATCAGATCGGAGGAATCCCGAGCCGCCAGCTTTCCCTTGAGGGCATCGATCTCCCTCTCCAACTCGTGCTGGCAACGGAGAACCTTTCCCGTCCTTTCTGCCGTTTCTAAGAGACCGGCCTTCAGCAGCGAGGCGGCATTGCGGAGCTCGTCCTCCAGCCGCCGGACATGGGCGACGGCCCCCCTCCCCGTCAGCGCCTCGATCCGGCGGACGCCGGCGGCCACGGACGACTCATGGACGATCTTTAAAAAGCCGATCGCACCCGTCCTTTGCACATGCGTTCCTCCGCAGAGCTCCCTGCTGAACTCGCCCATCCCGACGACGCGGACCGTCTCCCCGTACTTTTCGTCGAAGACCGCCGTCGCCCCCGTCTTTACCGCCTCCGCTAGGGGGAGCACGACGGTCGAAACGGAGACGTTCGCCCGGATCATCCGATTGGCCTCGCTTTCAACCCGCGCCAGCTCCTCCTCTTCGATCTTTGAAAAATGGGTGAAATCGAAACGGAGACGCTCGGCGTTCACCAGGGAGCCGGACTGCTTGACATGCTCTCCGAGGACCGCCTTCAGGGCGGCCTGGAGGATGTGAGTGCCCGAGTGGTTGGCCTCCGTCGCCCGCCGGGTTTCATCGTCCACTGCCAGGCTGACCAGGTCTCCCTTCCGGAGTCTCCCGCTTTTGAGTTTGCCTATATGCGTGATGAGATTCTCCAGGGGCCGCCTAGTATCCGCCACCTCGAAGAGGGCGCCTTCATCGCCTGCGATCACGCCGGTATCGCCGACCTGGCCCCCGGTCTCCCCGTAGAAGGAGGTCCGCTCGACGATGATCTCGGCCTCGTCGCCTTCGCCAATCTCCTCCACGGCCCGCCCCTTTGTCAGGAGGACCGTCACCTTTGAGGTCCCCTCTTTTACCCCCTCGTATCCGACAAACTCCGTGGCGATCCCCTCGATGGAGAGGCGGTGATAGACCTCGGAGACGGCCTCCTGACCGCTCCCCTTCCAGGATTCCCTCGCTTTCTCCCGCTGGGCGGACATCGCCTTCTCAAAGCCATCCATGTCGAGGGAAAGGCTGTCCTTCCGGACGATGTCGGCCGTCAGGTCGGTGGGGAAACCAAAGGTATCGTAGAGCTTGAAGACGATATCGCCGGGGATGATATGCCGGCCCGCCTCCTTCAGGGCCGCCACTTCCTCCTGGAGGATCTTAAGCCCGGCGTCGAGGGTCTCGATGAAACGCTCCTCCTCGCTCTCCACAACCTTCCGGATAAAGGAAGCCCTCTCGACGAGATCCGGGTAGGCGCCCTTCATCTGGTCGATGACGACCGCGGCCACCTCGTGGAGAAAGGGCCGGTTCAGGCCGAGCAGCTTCCCGTGGCGCGCCGCCCGGCGGAGGATTCTCCGGAGGACATAGCCGCGTCCCTCGTTGCCGGGGAGAACGCCGTCGCCGATGAGAAAGGTCACCGCCCGGCTGTGATCGGCGATGACACGGATGGAGATGTCATCCTCCTCGTCTTGTTTGTAGGTCCGGCTGCTGATCTTCTCGATGAAGCGGATGATGCCGGTGAAGAGGTCGGAGTCGTAGTTGCTCGTCACCCCCTGAATAACGGCAGTTAGGCGCTCCAGCCCCATTCCCGTATCGATGTTCGGTTTCGGCAGGGGGGTCAGCTTCCCGGAGGCGTCCCGGTCGAACTGGGTGAAGACGAGGTTCCAGATTTCGAGGTGGCGGTCGCATTCGCACTCCACGCTGCAGGCAGGTTTCCCACAGCCGGTTCCCTCCCCCTGGTCGTAGAGGATCTCGGAGCAGGGACCGCAGGGACCGGTCTCCCCCATCATCCAGAAGTTGCTCTTCTCCCCCATGCGGACGATCCTCTCCGCGGGGATCCCCATCCCGTCGTGCCAGATCCGGAAGGCCTCGTCGTCGTCCTGATAGATCGTGATCCAGAACTTTTCCTTCGGCAGGCCCATAACGCCGGTGAGGTATTCCCACGCCCAGGCGATCGTCTCCTTCTTGAAGTAATCCCCGAAGGAGAAGTTTCCCAGCATTTCGAAGAACGTATGGTGGCGCGCCGTGACCCCCACGTTCTCCAGATCGTTGTGCTTCCCGCCCGCCCGAAGGCACTTCTGCGAGGTCGCCGCCCGGTGGTATCCCCGGTCTTCCAGTCCCAGGAAACTGTTTTTGAACTGCACCATCCCGGCATTGGTAAAAAGGAGTGTCGGGTCGTCCTTTGGGACCAGGGAGGAACTTTCCACCCGCACATGACCCTTTCCCGCGAAAAACCTCAAGAAATTCTCCCTGATCTCACTCCCCGTCATCGTCATGAACCTCTTCCCCTTCCGATCCTTTCAATTTCTTAAAAATGAGGCCCGCGGGAAACCCCTTCCCCGTCAGACTCCTTGCCAATCTTGTCTTTTGGCGGTCGTCCATCGCGGCGACCGCCATTCCCTTTACCTTTTTCCTGATCAGCCGGCCGATCGCCTCCTCCTCGCTGATCTCCCCGCGGATCTCCCCGATCGCCTCCCGGGAGAGCTCTTCGGGTATCCCGCGCTCCTGCAGGTCGAAGGCGATCCGGCGATTTCCCGCAAGGCGGTTGACGGCGAGCACCCGCACCCGCTGCCGGGCATAATTCCCGTCGTTCAGATAGCCGAGTCCCCGGCACCTCTCGACGACCCGGGCGATCACCGACTCTGCAAAACCGCCCTGCCTGAGTTTTACACGCAATTCCTTCTCGCTGTGCGCACGGAGGGCAAGGAGCCGATAGGCCTTCTTTTCGGCCTTTGCAAGGAGAAGGTCTTCCGCCATCTACTTCTGCTCTTCCTTTGCCGCCTTCGGCTTTATCCCGAGCTTCTCGCGGACCTCCGCCTCGACCTGCGCCATGACATCCCCGTTTTCCTTGAGGAAGGTCCGGGTGTTGTCCCGCCCCTGGCCGAGGCGCTCCCCCTTGTAGGAGTACCAGGCGCCGCTCTTCTCTATGATGCCATGATCGGCCGCGAGATCCAGGACATCGCCCTCCTTCGAGATACCCTCGCCGAAGATGATGTCGAATTCCGTCTCCCGGAAAGGGGGCGCCACCTTGTTCTTGACGACCTTCACCCGGGTCCTGAAACCGATTACATCCTGTCCCAGCTTGAGCGCGCTGACCTTCCGGATATCCAAGCGCATCGTCGAGTAGAACTTCAGGGCGTTCCCGCCCGTGGTCGTCTCGGGATTGCCGAAGAAAACGCCGATCTTCATCCGGAGCTGATTGATGAAGATCACAGTCGTCTTCGATTTGCTGATGCTCCCCGTCAGTTTCCGGAGGGCCTGAGACATGAGGCGCGCCTGGAGCCCCATCTGGGCGTCTCCCATCTCCCCCTCGAGCTCGGCCTTGGGAACGAGGGCGGCCACAGAATCGACGACGAGGACGTCCAGCGCCCCGCTCCGGACGAGGGTCTCGGCGATCTCGAGCGCCTGCTCCCCCGTGTCGGGCTGGGAGATGAGGAGGTCATCCGTGTTGACACCGATTTTCCGCGCGTAAGTGACGTCGAGGGCGTGCTCCGCATCGATGAAGGCCGCCAGCCCGTTCTGCTTCTGAGCCTCGGCCACGATATGGAGGGCAAGGGTGGTCTTCCCGCCCGATTCCGGTCCGAAGATCTCGACGACCCTCCCCCGGGGAACCCCGCCGGTCCCGAGCGCCATATCGAGGCTGATCGATCCCGTCGAGATGGCCGGGATGTCGGAGATCATCTCCCCGCCGCCCAGCCGCATGATAGCCCCTTTTCCAAACTGCTTCTCGATCTGGGTAATCGCCAATTCGACCGCCTTTTCTCTGTCCGCATCCGTTCCCATATGCACCTCCCTTACCATCGTCCGTGGTTTCGTCCGTGTCGATCCTCTCCCCTCCGCCGGTCTCATGCGCTGCCCTGCCCCGCAAAGGGATACCACGCGAGCCTTGTGTAGACGGCGCCCCGGGGCGTCAGATCGCTTTTAAACAGGCCAAGGCCGGAAGCGGAAAACTCTCCCGCCGTATAAGATTCCCCTTTTTCCACAACCCCCGCCAGACCGATCAGCCCCCCGGGGGACTTGATCCGTCCCAGGGTCAGATGCGGCAGGAAAGGCCGCTCCTCCCGGGGAAAGCCGATCGTCTCGAGCGCCCGCTCCAGCTCTTTCTGAAAAGCGATGAGCCTCTCCACATCGCCGTTCATCCCCAGATAGACGACCCGTGGCCGGTGCGGATCGGGGAAGGCGCCCGTCCCGCCGATCGTGAGGACCAGCGGCAGGCTTCCCGCCGCTATCTTCTCCACGACGGCCGAGATATTCACCACGTCGTCCTCGGAGATGTTGCCGAAAAATTTCAGGGTCAGATGGATCCCCTCCGGCCTGGCCCAGCGGATATCTCCGTGGATGATCTTCTTGAGGCGGCTCTGCACCGCCCCGATTCCCTCCCGGATCTTCTCCGGCGTATCCAGTGCCAGAAAAGACCGGATCGTCTTTTCATCCGTCAAAAGCTCGCCTCCCCTCTCAGATACCGCCAGAGCATCATGAGGGCGGCCTGGGAGGCGACGATCTTGTTCCGCCGCCGCTCCCAGCGGAAGGCATGGTGACGGCAGGCGACCGTCCCCCCGTCGGCGAGGGCTATATAGACCGTCCCCACCGGCTTCGACTCCGTGCCGCCGGAAGGACCCGAAATCCCTGTCACGGCAAGCCCCAGATCGGTCGCGGCCATGTTCCGGACCCCCTCCGCCATGAGATGCGCCGTCTCGGCGCTCACCGCGCCGTGCTCCCGGATCACCGGTTCCGGAACGCCGAGGAGGGCGGTTTTGGCCGCATTGCTGTAGGTCACGACCCCCCGTTCGAGAAACACCGAACTCCCCGGAATGTCCGTGAGACGGTCCGTTATCAGGCCGCCCGTGCAGGACTCCGCCACGGCGAGAGTGAGACGCCTTTCCGTCATCAGCCCGGCTATGTTCCCTGCGAGCGTCTCCTGACCCCTTGCAAAGATGTATTTCCCGAGCCTCGCCTCCACCCTTGCCCCCGCCTCCCGGAGCTTCTCCCCGGCCTCCTCCGCAGACGCGGTCCGCGCCGTGAGAACGAGGTGATTTTCCGGAAAGTTCGGGTAGAAACCGATTGCGACCCCCAGATCCGCGAGATTCGCGCCGGCCATCGCCGCATCCACCGCCGCCTCGGGGAGCCCGAAGAGCTTGAAGGTGGCCGTCTCCACATGGAGCGCCGCTTCCTGAAACTCCCCCCTGAGAAGGGGAATCACCCCTTCCTCCAGCATTCTGCGGGCCTCGGCGGGAACGCCCGGAATGACCGCGACGACCCGTCCCTCCCGTCTCAGGGCAAAGCCGGCCGCTGTCCCCGCGGGATTCGCGATGATCTCCGCCCCTTCCGGGAAGAGAGCCTGCTTGGCGTTGTTCTCCGTCCAGGCGAGGCGTCGTTTCTCGAACATTCCCCGGATATGCGCAAGAATGGCTTCATCCGTGTGCAGAGCCAGGCCGAAGGCCCGGGCGACGGCCTCCGTTGTGATGTCGTCGGCCGTGGGACCAAGGCCGCCGGTCACGATCACCGCCTCGGCCCGCATGAGCAGATAGTCGAGTGCAGCGCGGATCGCGCCGGCGTCATCGCCCACGGACATCATCCCCGCAACAGGCCAGCCCTGCACCTGCATGGCGCGGGCAATCAGGGAGGAGTTCGTATCCTGTATCCGGCCGCTCGTCAATTCATTTCCGATCGTCAATATACCCATTATCATGATAAAATCCTATGCCCATCCGGAGCGTCACCAAGCGCAGGAGCTCCACCTCCCGGCAAGCTCAGGGGTTAAGGCCACGACATTTAATGTTCAATCAAAGCGCCGGGCACATCCTGCTGTCGCCGCCGTTTTTTCATATCCCCCAGAACCGCACCAGGAGCTGGAGGGCCAGATTGGCGTAGACAGCCGCCGCCAGGTCATCCCCCACCACTCCGTATCCGCCCGGGAGCCGCTCCTGAAAGAGCCGCGCCGGAAAGGGCTTCACGATATCGAAGAGGCGGAAAAGGATGAAACCCAGCGCCACGCGGAGCGCCGTCGGCGCGATCAGAAAGAGGGTCCACTGAAAACCCGTGATCTCGTCGATCACGATGCACTGCGCATCCTTCTGCCCGAACAGCTTTTCGGCCTCCCGGGAGACATACCAGGCGAGGCAGGTGAAGGCCGCAACCGTGATCAGCCAGAGCGGCCAGGACATGGCCGAAAAGACCAGATACAGGGGGATGCCGACTAGCGTTCCCGCCGTCCCCGGCGCCAGGGGCGCATACCCGCTCCCGAAGCCGGTGGCCGCAATCTTGATGAACCTTTCGTTCAGGGGACGCCTCTTTCCATCGGATTCGAGCGGGAAATCCTATGCCGGCGGTAAATTACCCTCTTTCCCCCACCCTGTCAATGATGAGTTGCCGACCATGCCAAGCTCGGCTGTTTTGAAAAAACCCTTGACAATAGAACGATAGTTCTATTATACTTGAAACCGGGAAAAGGCAAGCGTTTTTTTCAGATTCAGTTTTCATGAGATGAGCAAAGGCTTCGACCATGAACGACGTTATTTTCAGCCTCCACAGCTGGCCGCGGGCGATTCTCCACGTCGACGGGGACGCCTTCTTCACCTCCTGCGAGGAGGCGCTCCATCCGGAACTCAAGGGGAAGCCGATCATCACGGGGGGCGAGCGGGGGATCGTCGCCTGCGCGAACTATGCGGCCAAGCGGCTGGGGATCAAGCGGGGGGTCCCCCTCCACGAGGCGAAGCGGATCTGCCCGGCGCTCGCCGTCCTCCCTTCCGACTACGAGGCCTACAGCCTCTTCTCCCGGCGGATGTTCAACATCATGCGCCGCTTCACCCCTCAGGTGGAGGAGTACTCCATCGACGAGGCCTTCGCCGACCTCACCGGAATGAGGAGGGCCCTCCGAGCTTCCTACGAGGCCACCGCCCTGAAGATCCAGGCGGAGATCGCCCGGGAGCTGGGGATCACCGTCTCCGCGGGGCTCAGCATCACAAAGGTCCTGGCCAAGGTCGCCTCCAAACACCGGAAGCCCGCCGGTTTCACCGTCATCCCCGGGCGGGCGATCGCCTCCTTCCTGGAGGGGCTGCCCGTGGAGAAGGTCTGGGGGATCGGTCCCGCCACGACGAACTACCTGAATAAAATGGGTGTAAAAACCGCTCTGGAGTTCGCCCGCCTCCCCGAGAAGACGATCCGGGAGAGGTTCACGAAGCCCGGCATCGAGACATGGCGGGAGCTCCGGGGAGAGCCAGTCTACCCCGTCGCCCCGGAGGAGAAGAGCTCCTACGTCTCGATCAGCAAAACGAAGACCTTCGCCCCGCCGACGGCCGACCGGGACTATCTCTTCGCCCATCTGATGCGGAACCTGGAATCGGCCTGCATCAAGGCCAGGCGCTACGGCCTCGCCCCCCGGAGGATCGCCGTCTTTCTGAAGAAGCAGAACTTCGACACGGCGGGCCGGGAGGCAAAGCTCAGCCGCTCCTCGGTCCATCCCCTGGAGCTGTCCGGCCTCCTCCGCGGCCTGTTCAACGAGATGTACCGGCGCTGCGAGATCTACCGCGCGACCGGCGTCGTCCTTTTGGACCTCGTCCAGGACACCCGGATCCAGTACTCCCTCTTCGAGGACCCCCTGAAGGCAGAGAAGATCCGGGAGCTCTACGAGGCCGTCGACGCCCTCTCCGGCAAGTACGGCAAGCATACTCTCCACCTGGGCGGCTCCCACCCCCTCGAGGTCTTCGGCCGTGGCCGCCGGGGGGCGCCCACCGTCCGCGAACAGACGCAGCTCTATGGCGAAACCCGCCGCAAGCACCTGGGGCTGCCCCTCTTCCAGGCGGACTTCCCGCCCTAAAAATCCCATGCCTGTGTTGCAACGCCACATATTTTTGTAGAAACTTATTGACAGACAAGGCCGATCTTTGTATTAACCCCCGGTTAAGAAATAAGTAAAACTAATGCTATGAAAATTATATTGCTTTTACTATCGCTCATCACAATCGGATTCGGTCTCCCGGCTTCGGCGGCTCAGCATGATGACTATCCCGTTTCCTCGCCTCCCCTCTCCGAGGGAATCTTTCCCTGCAGCAATTGTCACGCCGGGCTTGAAGTAAACACCAGGAAAAGGGAATTAAAGGACGAGCATACCTCCATCAAATTGCGCCATGCGGAGCAGGAAAGGTGGTGCCTCGATTGCCATAATGCCGGTGACCGTGACAAGCTGAAGCTTGCCGATGGCGAAAACATCAATTTTACCGAATCCTACCGGCTTTGCGGGCAGTGCCATGGGAATATTTACAACGACTGGAAGGCAGGAATTCATGGGAAAAGAATTGGCTATTTCAAGGGAGGGAAACGGACCTATTTCCTTTGCGTAAATTGTCACAACCCTCATGATCCCAAATTCAAACCCATAAAACCAGAATCGCCACCGATAAGACCGGAAGCAACGCATGCAAGATAGTAAATCACATACCAGAAGAGATTTCATAAAAATGCTGTCCATGGGGGCCATGGCCGGGTTGTCCATGGGGAGTATCTCTTGCACTCGGGATGCTGTGGAAGAGTTTCTCCAGAAGCACTTCCGCGAGATGACGGAAGAGGAAAAGAAACAGGTCATCCGCCGTCTGGAAGCGAAGTATTTAAAAAAATACGGGAAAGAGTTTCATATCAGCACACAACCGGCCGACACCGGGGTCCTTTGGGGCTACGGCCTCGATCTGTCGCGCTGTATCGGCTGCAGAAGGTGTGTTTACGCCTGCGTGAAAGAAAATAACCAGTCCCGCATAAACCCCCAGCTGCAGTGGATAAGGGTCATAAGACTGAAAAAGGGAAGCCTGATCAACCTTGAAAACGCAGAACATTACTATAATCCCGAAACAGTTCCCGAACCGGGGTTCATGTACATGCCCGTTCAATGCCAACAATGCGAAAACCCCCCCTGCGTGCGCGTCTGTCCTGTAAAGGCTACATGGACGGAACGGGATGGCATCGTGGTGGTGGATTACGACTGGTGCATAGGCTGCCGGTATTGTGTTGCCGCTTGCCCCTATAAGGGCAGGGTCTTTAACTGGGCGGAGCCGAACATCCCCTCTGCAGAATTGAATACAGGGGTGCACTATCTGGGAAACAGACCCCGGATGAAAAATGTTGTGGAAAAATGCACCTTCTGCATCCAGAGGGTAAGGCAGGGACGCTACCCGGCCTGCGTGGAGATTTGTCCGACAGGGACAAGGAAGTTCGGAAACCTGCTGGATCCGAACAGCGAGATACGGTACCTAATAGAAAATAAAAGGGTCTTCAGATTGAAGGAAGACTTCAACACCGAACCTAAATTTTATTACTTCTTTTCCGCATAGCGTCAAGAGGGTTGCATGGAAGCCTGGAGATTATTTAAAAAATCGGTTAATATGGTTCTCTTCGGCACGAGAGGCTACTATCTGTGGTGCGCCTTTCTGCTGACAATAATCGGCGTGGCCCTTACCTTCTATATTGACCAACTGGATGCGGGGCTGATCGTTACCAATATGCGGGATCAGGTGTCGTGGGGCCTTTATATAGGCAACTTTACCTACCTGGTCGGTGTAGCCGCCGCGGCCGTACTCCTCGTTATCCCGGCATACATTTATCACTTCGATCCCATCAAGGAAATCGTTGTGTTGGGTGAGCTTCTTGCGGCTTCAGCAATCATCATGGCCCTGATGTTTGTCTTTGCCGATCTGGGAAGACCGGACAGGTTCTGGCACATGATCCCCTTTATCGGAACGCTATCCTTCCCTAAATCTCTGCTGGCCTGGGATGTTATCGTACTCAACGGCTATTTCGTCCTGAACACCCTTGTCCCGATCTATATCCTGGTAAAATCTTATTTTGGCAAAGAACCTAACAAGAATTTTGTCATCCCTCTGGTTTTGCTCTCCATTCCCTGGGCCGTGGGCATCCATACGGTTACCGCCTTCCTCTATAACGGACTGGCCGCCAGACCCTTCTGGAACGCCTCCATTTTGGCGCCCCGCTTTCTCGCCAGCGCCTTTTGCTCAGGGCCGGCAATGGCCATTATCATTTTCCAGATCCTGAGAAAAACGGCCGGGATGAAAATTAAAAACGAGGCCCTTTTCAAAATCTCCGAGTTGATTGCCTACTCGATGTTTATCAATCTATTTCTGCTGGGCGCCGAATTATTCAAGGAGTACTACACCGGCACCATTCATCTGGCGCCCCTGGAATATCTCTATCAGGGGTTGCATGGACATAACTCACTGGTTCCCTGGATCTGGTCGGCAATGTTCATGAATATTACGGCATTTGTCATATTTCTGATCCCTAAAACCAGAGAAAATCTGATTACGCTCAACATCGGTTCTCTTTTCATCATAGTGGGGGTGTGGATTGAAAAGGGGCTCGGTCTTATCGTCCCCGGTTTCATTCCCGATCCGCTCGGGGAAATCTATGAATATATGCCGAATATAACGGAAATATTTGTTTCTTTGGGCATCTGGGCCTTTGGGCTTCTGATCTTTACCTTCTTTATGAGGATTGCCATTCCCATCCAGCGCGGCGATTTCATCCGCTCGAAATATGCCAAGGCAACCGCTCGGCCCCAATACGAGCGGATAAAGCCGTAATTTTACCCTCGCAAACCGTTATAAGCGTGCCCGATAAATTATCTTGACACACAAAGGCCACCTTCATATACTCGCGCCACCAAAAAGAAACCTCTGAGTGCGTCGGGAAAAGCCGGATAAATCCAGTTGGTTGTGAAGCCAGCCTGACAAAGTTGGCCGACCGTCAGAACAGAGTTCGGGAGGAACCGGCCTGCTCGACTCAAGCAAAAAAGAGTATAGCGGTCACTCTTGCGGCTAACCATAGAAATACCTTTGTTTACGGAAGGTTAAGGATTAATTGAGGGGGAGGGATTGCATGAAAGATTTTTTTAAAAAGATTCCTGAACAGGCAGTTAGAATTATTGTTCTATTTGCGGTCTTAGCTTTGGTATTGTTAGTGGTGAGGCAATTCATCCTCCCTCTGGAACTGAAAGACCCGGCTTTGCAGAAAAATTCTGCCATGGAGAGGGAAGCGGCCAAGGAAGTCAAGTATGCCGGCGCGCAGAGTTGCGGGCAATGTCACGAGAAGGAACCGGAAATGAAGAAAAGTGGCTACCACCGGGATCTGTCCTGTGAGTCCTGCCATGGCGCCGCGCAAAAACACGTGGACAACCCAACGGATGTAAAGCCTACTTCACCGAAAAAGCGCGATTACTGTTCCTACTGCCATAACTACAATTCCTCAAGACCGACCGGCTTCCCTCAGATCAACCCGGATACGCATAACCCGCGGAAGCCCTGCATCACTTGCCACAATCCGCATAACCCCAAACCGCCCAAGACGCCTCGTTCCTGCGCAGCCTGTCATGCGGAGATTGAAAGAACCAAGGCGACCTCCTACCACGCCCTGATCGAGTGTACCGTCTGCCACAGCACGCCGGAAAAGCATAAGACTTCACCGAGGACCGTGACGCCGACGAAACCGGATAAACGGGAATTTTGCGGAAAGTGCCATGCGAAGGGTTCCGGCGGCAAGGGAATGCCGACTGTTGATATGGCCACCCACGGAGAAAAATATGTTTGCTGGCAGTGCCATTATCCACATATGTTAGGAGGTATCTAATGGATCGACGAGACTTCTTGAAACATGTTTGTTTACTGATTTCTTCCGGCGCCGTCGTCGGAGGACTATCTCCGGCCGCCTGGGCAAAAATGATTCATAAAGACTATGATCCCGCCAAACATTACTACGGCATGGGCGTCGACATCGATAAGTGTATCGGCTGCGCCAGATGCATGCAGGCCTGCAAAACGGAAAACGATGTGCCCGGCGATCCCTTTTACTTCCGCACCTGGGTGGAAAGATATGTCATCAAGGTGGACAAGAGCGTGACTGTCAACACCATCAATATGGGCCTTGATGAATCGAGAGATGTCATTATGGAAAAGGATGTGCTGCGCAGTTTTTTTGTCCCGAAACTCTGCAATCAATGTGATCACCCCCCCTGCGTGCAGGTTTGCCCGGTGGGCGCCACCTTCAAAACCGATGATGGCGTGATCCTGGTGGACGGCAAACGCTGTATCGGCTGCCGGTATTGCATTCAGGCATGTCCCTACGGGGCGCGTTACCTCCATCCGGAAACCAGGGTCGCCGATAAATGCACCTTCTGCTATCATCGCCTGGTGAGAGGCCTGCTGCCCGCCTGCGTGGAAGTCTGTCCGAAACAGGCCCGGGTCTTCGGCGACATGAAGAGCATTGCCAGTCCGCTGGGACGGTTCATCAGGATGAATAAACTGCATGTTCTCAAGCCGTCTTTGAATACGGATCCCAAAGTTTTATACGCAAATCTTGATGGTGAGGTGAACTGATATGGAAACAGCCCAGAATTTTGCGGAACTGGCCAAACAGGTAGTGGGGTTCATATACCCGAACGAAATCGAAATCCACTGGTCGATCCTGATCGTGGTGTATCCATACATCACCGGACTCGTCGCCGGGGCCTTTATCCTCGCCTCCCTGGTCAAGGTCTTCAACGTCAAGGAATTGCAGCCCACGTACCGGTTGGCCCTGCTGACGGCGCTGGCCTTTCTCCTGATTGCGCCCCTGCCTCTGCAGCTCCATCTCGGCCAACCGTGGCGTTCCTATGAGATTTTTCTGACCCCTAATCTGGCTTCGGCAATGGCCATGTTTGGTTTTGTTTATCTCTGGTATCTGATGGTGGTGCTTTTGCTGGAAATATGGTTTGAATACCGCCGGGATATGATCGTTTGGTCCTCCGAATCGACGGGTCTCAAAAAGTGGGTGCTCAAGGTCCTTTCTCTTTTTTCCACCGATATCAGTGAAAAGGCCGTCGCCTTCGATAAGAAGACTGTAAAAATCATCACGATCATCGGCATCCCCTCGGCTTTTCTGCTCCACGGTTATGTGGGTTTTATCTTCGGTTCCATCAAGGCAAATCCCTGGTGGAGCAGCGTGATGATGCCGGTCGTGTTTCTCTTTTCGGCCATCGTCTCGGGGATCGCTATCGTCATGTTCCTCTACATGATCATCATCCCCATTCAAGGCGGAAAAATAGATATGAAATGTCTCGACAAGGTGGCTTCCTTTCTGTTCTATGCCGTCATCGTTGACTTTTCTATTGAAGTCCTTGATTTTATCCATCGCCTCTACGAAAGCGAAGAATCGATTAAGATCCTGTCCCAGTTGGTGAGCACAAAGCTTTTTATGAGTCTGGTGGTGCTCCAGATCCTGTTGGGCATGCTGCTGCCCCTGGGCATTATGGTGGTCATCAGGGTATTCCGTCTTCAGGAAGAATTGAGGAAGCTTTTATATTTCGTCTGCGTCGTGCTCATCCAGATGGGGATCTTCAGCACCAGATGGAATGTGGTGATCGGCGGGCAACTGTTTTCGAAGAGCTTCCGGGGTTTGACGACCTACAAAATGGAATTGACCGGCATTGAAGGTTTGCTCGTTTCCCTGGCTCTATTGATCATTCCTTTTGTCGTCCTTGCGATTTTAATAAAGCTTCTACCGCCCTGGAAGAAGGAGGAGCTGGCAGGCGGCTGAACGAAGGGAATTATCGATCCTTGACAGGGCCGCCGGCCATGCCCTTGCGGAAGGCCGAGATTTCGTCGGTCAGCCAGCGGATCCAGTCGGAAACGCCCTCCCCGGTCCGACAGGAGAGGGCAAGGATGCGCATCCCCGGGTTGAGTCGGAGCACCCTCTCCTTCAGGGCCTCCGGGTTGAAATCCGAGCCTTCCAGGTAATCGATCTTGTTGACCACCAATAGATCGCAGACGGAGAAAATCAACGGATATTTGAGCGGCTTGTCGTCCCCTTCGGGGACGCTCAGGATGACGGCCTTCCGCTCGGCGCCGGTGTCGAATTCGGCGGGGCAGACGAGGTTGCCGACGTTTTCGATGATAATGCAATCCAGGGCTGCGAGATCCAGCTCCTTAAGGGCGGCGGCGATCATGGGCGCGTCCAGGTGGCAGGCGCCGCCTGTCCGGATCTGGACCGCCGGGATCCCCTCCCCGACAACCTTCTCCGCGTCCACCACGGCGTCGATGTCCCCCTCGATCACGGCGAATCTGAATGTATTTTTCAGCTCCCGGAGGGTCCGGAGGATAAGGCTCGTCTTGCCCGATCCGGGGGAGGACATCAAGTTCAGCATGTAGACGCCGCGCCGCCGCAGCTCTGCGCGGATATCGCCGGCCTCCTGCTGGTTTTCGGCCAGTATCTCCTCCCGAACTTCTATCAACCTTATTTCCACCATCGCATCACCGAAAAAAAGGGGACAGATCTATTTTTCTAATTACCTGCCAAGGGGAAAATAGATCTGTCCCCTTTTTTATGCCAAGGGGAAAATAGATCTGTCCCCTTTTTTAGATGACCTCGATCTGCTGTACCAGATACTCGCGTCCGGAGACGAGGGCCGTCTCTTCGGAGGCGCAAAGGGCGCAGCGGATCTCCTCCCTCGTCCGGGGATCGGCCGGAAAGCTGTGACCACAGGCGCCGCATCTGAACATCGCCGGCGACCGTTCGATTCGGATGACGGCCCCCTCCGCGATCGTGCCCCGGCTGAGATGGTCGAAGTAACGCTGCACCCATTCGTCGACGAGATCGCTCACTTCGCCGATCCTCAGGCCGACGCTGACGACCTTCGACGCTCCGCCGGCGCGGGCGTGGCGGAGGACCACCTGGAGAAGACTCTCTGTGACGGCAAGCTCATGCATAATTCAATTCATCCTGCAGCCCCATTTATCACACAGTCCACCGGAGATGAAAATATTATTGCATTCTTTTTCGGTTTCCCGCCGGCCATGCACTCCTTGATTTCGGGCTCCCTTTTCATTATGGTGTGAGCCTTGAATCGCATCACCGGGGTTTTGGATCAATGAGAGTCAACATTCCACTTAAACGCCAGTTTCAGAAAAAGCTGCTTTCCTGGTACAATCAGCGGAGCAGACCCCTGCCGTGGCGGGAAACGAGGGACCCCTACAAGATCTGGGTCTCAGAGGTGATGCTCCAGCAGACCCAGGTGAAGACCGTGGAGGCGTACTACGGACGCTTCATCAGCCGATTCCCGTCGGTGGAGGATCTGGCGCGGGCCGCTCCGGACGAGGTGATGAAGTACTGGGAAGGTTTGGGTTATTACGGCCGGGCGCGTCATCTCCATCGGGCCGCGCGTGACGTCGTCGATCTGTTCGACGGCCGCGTCCCCGATTCCTTTGAGGATTTGATCTCCCTCCCCGGCGTCGGCCGTTACACCGCCGGTGCGATTTTGAGCATCGCCTTCGGAAAACCCGAGACCGTCCTCGACGGAAACGTCATCCGCGTACTCTCGAGGATCTTCCACGTCACGGACGACGTCCGGAAGGCCTCTACTCAGAAGGTGCTCTGGTCGCTTTCGGAAAGCCTCCTGCCGAAACGCTGCATTCGGGATCACAACCAGGCCTTGATGGAATTGGGCGCGCTGATATGCCGGGCCCGGAATCCCGCCTGTTCAGACTGCCCGGTATCCCGGATATGTGAGGCCAACCGGCTCTCCATCCAGAGCGAGCTGCCCGTCAAATCCCCGCGGAAGCCCGTTCCCCACTATCAGGTCACGGCCGGGATCATCTGGCGGGGCGACCGGCTCCTGATCACGCGCCGGCCGCCGAAAGGGTTGCTGGGAGGACTCTGGGAGTTTCCCGGGGGGAAGCTCGAACAGGGCGAGGACCTGGAGGGTTGCCTGAAAAGAGAGATCCGGGAGGAGCTCGGAATCAATATCGAGGTAGGAGCTTGCCTCACCTCGGTGGAACATGCGTACACCCACTTCAGGATTACCCTCCATGCCTTCGACTGCCGGTATCGGGGGGGCCGTATCCGGCTCATCGGAGCCGACGACTATCGATGGATTCTCCCCCGGGAACTCGACGGATTCGCCCTGCCGGCCGCCGATCACAAGATCATCGACCTGTTGAAGAGCCGGAAATACGGGGACATGGAGTGAAGGCCGATATAGGACGTTCAGCATGATCCGACGCGATCCGTCCAGTAGCGTGGCAAGCGGTGTAAGTGAGTAACTGCTACAACGACGATCGAATCATCTTCCATCCCGTAGATCAATCCATAAGGGAATCTGGCCAGCAGGCATCGTCGCAGACCCGGTTCAATTTCCGGACAGGACATAGGGAAAGCAACCGTCCGTCGAACCGCGCGGTCCACTTCATCGAGAAAGTCATATCCCAGGCCGGAAGCTTGTTCGTTATACCAAGCGACGGCATCATCGAGTTCCCGCTGAGCTAATGTGAGAAAACGCACCTTCATACGCGGCGATATTTGTCCATGACATCCTGATACGATACGGACGGAATACGGCCTTCTTTATAAGCGGTCCACCGTTTGCGGGATTCTTCAGCCCAGATGCGATCCAGTTCAGGGTCCGGCCTGTCAAGGTCGGCGAGAATCGTATCCACCAGGTGCAGTTTTTCCATATCCGTCAGCGATTGAATCTCCAATGCCAGCTTCTCCGTCGTCGTTGCCATAACAGCACCTCCTTTGTTATCGATCCGAACGCTTATCATTGTCACACCAAAATCCGAAATGATCAAACATTTTCGCCCCAATCCCCGATAGCTTCGTCTGAATTTTCTTCTCAAAAATTTCGACAAGCTTCCGGTTCGCCTCCACCAACGCCCGCTCCGCCTCGATTTCCATCACGATCTGGCGTTGGGTGTCGAGGGGGGGGGAGCCGGCATGCTGCACCATCCTCCTCTTCGCCCCATACGCGGAGGCGATGATGAACAGCGGATCGGTGTGCTTTGGTCTGCGTGGAAACTCAAACGTCCTTGAGCCCGCAGTGCTGTTGGATGAGGTCGAATTGTCATCACGCCTCGTCTGTCTCATTGTCAGATGTTCCGCTGCTATTTTCCATCATCAGCACCGCTTTGGTTTCTGCAGCGGGTAATTCCTGTACATCCTTCAATTTACGCCCGATTGCCCGCGTTCGCGTCTGGGCCTGTTCGATGGTGTCCGATGCCTCGTGGATCTTTTTCTGCACCTTGGTCAAAACATCTCCGTATTTCGTCCACTCCGTCTTGACCGCCGACAGCAGGTTCCAGACTTCGCTGGATCGTTTCTGAATCGTCAGCGTCCTGAAACCCATTTGCAGGCTGTTGAGGAGCGCCCAAAGCGTAGTCGGTCCGGCGATCATCACCCGGCATTCCCGTTGGACGAATTCGACAAGGCCGGTGCGGCGGATGACTTCGGCAAACAAGCCCTCCGTGGGCAGGAACAGGATGCCGAAGTCGGTCGTCTTCGGCGGGTTCAGGTACTTGTTGCAGATATCTCCCGCGCATTGCCTGATGCGTGTCTCAAGCTGTTTTGCGGCGCTCTCCGCAGATTCGGCATCGGCCTTCTCCTGAGCATCCATGAGGCGCTGATAGTCTTCCACGGGGAACTTGGCATCGACGGGAAGCCACACGATCTCTTTGTCATCCTCGCTCCGGCCCGGGAGCTTTATGGCGAATTCTACCCGCTCACCGCCGTCTTTCGTTGCCACATTAGCCGCATATTGATCCGGCGTGAGCACCTGTTCCAACATGGCTCCAAGTTGCACCTCGCCCCATGTACCGCGGGTTTTCACGTTCGTCAGCACCTTCTTCAGATCGCCCACGCCGGTCGCCAGGGATTGCATCTCGCCCAATCCTTTATAGACCTGCTCCAGCCTTTCGCTAACCTGTTTGAATGACTCGCCCAGACGCTTCTCCAGCGTACCCTGGAGCTTCTCATCCACGGTCGCCCGCATCTGATCCAGTTGCCTGGCGTTATCCGCCTGAATCGCATGAAGACGCTGTTCCACGGCCTCCTTCAGCATGTCGAGTTTCCTATCGGTGGTCTGCGTGAGTACGCCGAACTGCTGGAACAGCGTGTCCCCGACCCCTTTAAGCGCACCGCTAAGCTCCTCACGGGATTGCTGAAGCGCCCTGGTTGTCTCCTCCCGGTTCTTGGCGATTTCCTCCCTTACGGATCGCTCCGTGCGCTCATAGGATTGCTCCACAGATTGAATGGCCTGTTGGACAGGGTTCAGATCCACAGGAACTTTGCGAAGAAGGAGGAAAATTTGGATAATGGCGATCACAACCAAAATGGCTATGACGATGACCATGAGCACACCATTCATGACTTTACCCCCGATACGGGTTTCCGTATACCCGGTTTTGATTCTTCAAGCGTACTTTTTGACTGCCTGAAAAGTTGATTCTGATCATGCACATTCACGTTATCCCAACGCACCTGGATAAGACAGCCCCAGTGAAGACGAGATCCGATCCAGCGGCTTATCGAGCGTCCACAGCGGAACATTGCTCAAAAAGGCGGAAGCAAGCAGGTGGGTATCGATCCACCCCAACCCTTTTCCCATCAAAGCATGGCGCTCGATGAAGATCAGCACTTCTTCATGTCCCGCCACGACGGCCATCGGCAGTTGCCGAAGAAAACGAAGGATTGGCTCTCTATTCTTCAGATTTCCGCACGCCAATTCCCCGATGATCAATGGATGACAGAGGACATGTCCTTCATGGAGCAGTGCTTCAAGTCTCTTACTGCCGTCGCGCAAATGCGCTACCCATACGGAGGTATCGACCAAAACCATGTTATGCCTCTACGCCTTTCCTGCGGGGTATCTCCTCCAGCCCTTTCTCTGTTCCTCCCAATAGAGCCAGCCGCTTGGCGCTTTCCCTTGCGATCAGTGATTCAAGTCCCAGTCTGACCAGTTGGGTTTTTTCCGCAATGCCGGTCAACTGCACCGCCTGATCCAAAAGATTGCCGTCTATGTTCAGCGTCGTCCTCACAATTTCACCCCCCCTTCCTGATATGCAATATTGTATGTATGAATATGCATAATCAATGTGCATCTGTCAAGAGGTATTCTGTAGCGTTACAGATCTTGCTCACACATTACCGAAAGAAAGTCGCAGCGCAACCTCCAAAATAGCGTTGACTTTCTCCAAGTAGTACAATAAATTGATACTTACTGGAGAGATTATGCCAAAGGATCATTTGACCCTGATGCACGAGCTTCGGGACTACGCCTCGCCGAAGGCCCGCCTGACCCGGATGATCAAGTCAGGCGACGTGATTCAGGTGCGCCGGGGGCTCTTTCTGGAAGCGCGGGAAACCGGCCATTCCCTCAAAAGTCTCGCTTCCGTCATTTACGGTCCGTCCTACATCTCTTTTGAATACGCCCTGGCCCATTACGGGCTGATTCCGGAACGGGTGCAATCCGTTACGTCGGCGGTTTACAACAAAAATAAGAATCGTCGCTTTCACACGCCCTTGGGAGATTTTTACTACTACTATCTTCCAGCCGCGGTCTTTCCTTACGGCGTTTTACTGGGAGAGGAAAACGGTCAGAGCTATCTGATGGCCACGGCGGAAAAGGCGCTTTGCGATACGCTCTACAAGACGCGGGGCATCGGCAGCGTCAAGGCCCTCAAGGCATTGCTGTTTGAGGACTGGCGGATGGAACCCGAGGCTGTCCTTTCTCTTGACCGGGCAAGCATTATGTTTCTGGCGCCGCTGTACAGAAAACAAATTCTCCGGCTGCTTCTGAAATGGCTGGAAGGCGAGGCAAACGATGCATAGCGCCATACAGGACATGCTCAAAGCGTATGACTGCCGCATGGCGGACGACTGCCGTCACGCGCTCAACAAAATCGTCCAGGAGATTGCGCTCCTGGGGCTTCACCGCGGCGGTTTTTTCGCCAAGGCGGCCTTCTACGGAGGAACGGCCTTACATATTTTTTACGGGCTGGACCGTTTTTCCGAAGACCTGGATTTTTCGCTGCTGAAAAGTGACCTCGCCTTTGATCTTTCCTCCTTCACGCAGGTAGTGCAGGACGAACTGGGCGCCTACGGTCTGGAGATGACGGTCAAGAAAAAAATCAAGCGCAGCGAGTCCCCGGTCAAATCGGCCTTCATCAAGGGCGGCACGCAAATTCATCTGCTCAAGATCGCGTCGGTTCAGCCGCCGGTGGCCGGCATCAACCCCCAGGAGCAAATCCGGGTGAAGTTGGAAGTGGATACCCAACCGCCGCGCGGGGCGACCTTTGAAATGAAATATCAACTGCGCCCGGTGCCTTATTCGGTGCGCCTCTATTCGCTCCCGTCGCTCTTCGCCGGGAAAGTGCACGCGCTGCTCTGCCGGACATGGAAAACGAGGGTCAAGGGACGCGATTTTTACGATTATGTCTGGTTTTTGTCCCAATCGATACCTGTGAATATCGTGCATCTGGCGGAGCGGATGAAGCAGACCGGACACCTTCCCACCGATGCGGTATTGACCGAGAAGGATCTGAAGAGCCGTTTAAGCAAACGATTTACATCGGTTGATTTTGATCAGGCTAAAAAAGATGTGCTGCCGTTTATAAAAAATCCCGAGGCCGTTCACCTCTGGTCTGCAGAATTTTTTTCGACGATCACGGACGACAAACTGAAAATTGAAGAGGCCAAAGTGCATGCCTGACTTCATCTCCGAAGAGCAGAGCCCTTCAGTTCGTCAATCAGCCAATCTTTCCATGGCTGCTCAAGGTATGATCGGTTGGGCCAGCGCGGACAGCCTGTGGGTTCATAAGATTGAACCGAGCAAATTCAGCCAGGCGCTAGATGGAATTCGTCAAATTGACCCGAAAATGATCTTCTCGGCACACTTACCACCGGCGAGAGGAAAGACCGAACAGTTCCTGGAGTTGCTTGCGACGGTCCCTACCTCGACCCCTTTTCTTGCTCCCAACCAGACGGCACTGGAGCAGATGTTGGCTCAGATGATGAAATTATGATTTTAAAATGAAAATGCAATTCCTTCGCAGAGTGCTTCGCCCCGATCATGCCGAAACAAAGAAACGCCCTCGATCGTTTCTACTCGTCATCCTGACACTTATCGCGGTCTGCAACATGGTTCTTTGCTCCTGCGGGGAAGATGGTGAACCCATCGACAAGCCAGATGAATTCACCCACGTTTACCAGGCCAACGAAAAGTACATTATGCGGGCCATCTATCAGATCTTCAAGGACAAAGCCCTGGGAACGCGACCATCAACGAAGACACGCATGAAGTAACATCGGACTACATCGTCCAAGGTGAATGGAGAATTCGGAGCCTGGCCCGCATCCGTGAGGTCAACCGGAAGGAAAGAGAAGTGACGCTCTCCATCATCACCGAGAAGAAGACGTCAACGGGATGGGAAATGAGGCGGCTACTTGGAAAAGAGCAATACGAACGGTTTTTCGACGCCATCGACACCCAGATCTATCGGGAGATGTCCAAGCCCGACTGACCGAGCGTTATGGGAAATCAGCGCAACGAGCCCCGTCCTCGACCCTTCCCTTCACCCTTCGTACACTCACACATCATGATCGCGCGGACTTCTCCTGCTGGAAATAAGCATTGCAACGGATGCCCGCGGGAAGGGAGAAGAGGGGCGCCTTTGCGCGAAGAGGCGGCCGCAAAGGTGGAGTGCCATGCCTGCCATTTCCCCATTAAGTTACCGGACACCTTTCTTCTTGTAGTGTTGTTTTTCTGAATTTGCCTATCTATACCACATTTCAGTCGTAAATCATTAAAGCGACCGTCGGCAGAAAAAGGCTTCCCTTCATCACGGGAATAGGTTCCATTAATTACTGGAATTGCTTCCATAGCCGCCCCTCCATAAACAGCAGCGAATAGCAAAACACTCTCCTCTTTTTGCGAAACAGGAGTCGTGAGTTCAGCATGTTATAACTGGCTACCGTTGCGCTGATTGCTGGCATGTATGATGCAGGAGGGGATACTATGCATTCCTGTGAAGGGTTTTCGGTGCTGTCAATTACAGGAGGCAAAATTCAAGGTCTCGATTTCAACTGACTAAAGAGGTTATTCCTATGCGAAAATTCAGAAAGTATGCATTCGGTATCGGAGTGTTGTGCATTTTCTCGCTGGCAATTCCCCTTCAGGCGTTTGCCCAGGCGGAAGGCGCTGCAGGTGCGGGAGGCACCGCCGGAGCAGGCGCTGCTGCAGGGATCGGTGCGGGAACGATTGCTGCCGGGGTTGTCGTAGCCGCTGTCGCGGTCGCTGCCATTGCCGCCTCTACGTCGGGGGAAACGACAACTTCGCACCACCATTAATAACCATTGATCCGCTGTAGGTTGAAAGATGAATCTGTCTGTCGCAGATAAAGCAGGGTCGCTCACTTTGGCTCGCCATGACAAGGAATAAGGCCATGCATGTGTAAAAAACAGAAAATGAATCTCCCCGCCTCAAGCAGCGGGGTATCTTGATGAACCAGAAGCACTCTCTTCTTCGTTGCGAGCGACTGGGGATTTGACCCGGAGAGATTAAACAGGCGAGATGCTGCGATGCTCGTTTTGTATCATTTACCATAAAAAATGAAGACAAAAAAATCGGATACTTTATTGAGGCGTTTTTCCGTTTTGTATGTGGGTTTTGCTCTTCTTCCCCTGCTGTTTATTTTTTATCTCTTCACTCTGTACAACGACCAAAATGCGATCATCGAATTTTCTCGCGACCGATTCAGCCTGTTTGCGCTCCTGGTCGGTGTGACCGCGTTGGTAGGATATCTCAGCCTGCGCGCCGCTCTTGCGCGCTTTATTACTTTTTCGGAAACGGTCAAAAAGTCCGTCCTTGAAAAGATCGATTCCAAAGTCATGCTGAAACTGGTCGATGAGGAAGGAGAAATCGGCGAGCTCGCCAAATCGTTCGCTCAGATCATCAATCGGCTCGACGACAACATTCAGGAACTGGAGGAAACAAAGACGACGCTTCAGGAGCTGACGAAAAAGGTCAGCAGTGTGCTTTCCTCAGCGGAGAACTTCGATAGTTTGGTGCATCTCGTTCTGGAGACGGCGGTCGATGCCCTGGGAGTGAAACAGGGCGCCTTGTTTTCTTTTGATAACGACCATTACACCCTAATGTCAAGGGTGGGCATAGGGGATGATGTCACCGACGACCGGGCGATATCGTCCGTGAAATCATATCTGGATCTGATTGCAAAAGAAAACAGGGTCTTCGTTCTTCCCGCGATGGGAAAGACCGAACAGCCCGCCGGTTTGTTCGACCCCCCGTTGATCTGCCATTCGCTCACGTATCGTGGAACAATCTGGGGCGCCTTGCTGTTGAGCGGTAAAAAGCACGGCGACAATTTTTCAGAGGACGATTTGGGCATCGTTTCCAATTTGAGCAATCAAATGGCCGTTTCTTTTGAAAACGCAAAGTTGAACGCCGATGCGGAGCAGACCTATTTTGAAACCATGGCGGCGTTGGCAATGGCGGTAGAGGCGCGTGATCCTTACTCGCGCGGTCATTCCGATCGCGTGGGCGAATATGCGCAGAAAATTGGGTCCGAGATGGGACTCCCCGAGGAAAGCATCAAAATCCTCCGCGACGCTTCCCGTTTGCATGACATAGGCAAGATCGGGATTATGGATTCCGTTCTGGTTAAAGCGGGGACGCTCAGCACCGATGAGAGAGACCTCATCAACAGGCATCCGATCATCGGGGAAACCATTCTCATGCCGTTAAAGACATTCAAACTTCTTCTGGACCCCATCCGGCATCATCACGAAAACCTCGATGGAAGCGGCTATCCCGACGGCCTCCGTAGCGATGAATTGAACCTCACCACCCGCATTTTGTCCATTGCAGACAGATATGACGCCATGACCACGGATCGCCCTTACAGAAAAACGATGGATTCCGTCTTGGTGAGAAAGAATTTCGATTCCCTTGTCGCCAAAGGGAAAATCGACGGGGAGGTCGTTTCTCATCTCTATCGGATAATCGAAAAAGGTGATCTACGCTCCCAGACTGAGGATCTCTTGACCTGCTCCCTATCTGGTATAGTCCAGGGGTATCCACCATGATCCCGATGTCGTGGATGTCTGTCCGAGGCTTTTCAAGGAGAAGGACTATAAATGGAAGGCTGGCGCGTCTTGTACAGCTTATAATCTGGACGGCTTGCTGGCCCAGTTGCGTGCGCTCATCTTGCAGGCCCGGCAGCAGGCGCTTCGGGCGGTGGATGTGGTTCAGGCGCGCACCTGTTGGGAAATGGGGAGGCACATTGTCGAGTTTGAACAGGGCGGTGCGGACCGGGCAGAATACGGCGCCAGGCTGCTGCCGCGTCTTGCCGAACGGCTGACCATGGAATTTGGGAACGGATTTGATGCCTCCAATCTCCGCTATATGCGCCTATTCTATCAGGCATTTCCGAATTGTGACGCACTGCGTCACGAATTGAGTTGGACCCACTACCGGCTTTTGCTGCGGGTGGAAGATCGCCCAGCTTTAATGATATCGAATAGATAAGTAAGTTCAGTGCACTGAACTGAATATGAGATTTGTCCAATAGTCGTTTGAGAATGTGATGGGGAAGTGAAGGAAAAAGTGATAACGCTCACAGGCTAATAGTCCATAAGTAGGGCACGCTCTCGTCGAGATAATATGGATAGAGATTCAGTTATTCGGCTGGCTGCTTTTGATTGGTGTGCTTTATGCAGGCTACGTCATCCAGAACTTCTTGATGCAGCACATATTATACCGGATTCCCACCCAGAAGGTGCTGCCAAAATCAGCAATGGTATTTCCCTCTGCAAGTTTCATCATGCTGCGTATGATTCTCTGATTCTGGCAATTAGCCCCGATTTTACTGTCTTGATTAGGCGTGATGTACTTCTGGAAAAGGATGGACCGATGTTGCAGCACGGACTGAAAGATCTTCATAAGACAAATATAGTTTTGCCTAAACACAAAATGGAGTGGCCAGACAGAGACTTGCTAAATATTAGATATCAACAATTTAACAACGCAGCATAGAGAACAAATGTTCATCTTCTTCAGTACGGTCCAAAAGGAGATTGAGGATGAGCGCCTGTACGACTGATGCAAGGCAAGGAGATTCGCTCCCCGTTAGACCGGAATCATCATCGTGTGAAGTATCTCTATGACCGCTGATTTGATCCCCCCTGAGCGAATTCAGCAATCGATATATCTGATCCGCGATCAAAAAGTCATGATAGATCGCGATCTGGCCTCTTTGTATGGTATTCCAACGAAGGCTCTGAAACAGGCCGTGCGCCGCAACAGAGAACGATTCCCGGACGACTTTATGTTTGTCCTCGACGCGAAGGAGTTTCAGATTTGGAGGTCACAGTTTGTGACCTCCACGGCAGATAGGAAGGGGCTTCGTTATGCACCCATGGCGTTTACCGAACACGGCGTGGCAATGTTATCCAGTGTTCTGAACAGCACGCGGGCCATCCAGGTTAACATCGCGATCATACGGGCCTTCATCCGCCTGCGTCGGTTACTGGCCGATCACACGGATCTATCAAGAAAATTGAACGACCTTGAGAAGAAGTACGACCAGCAATTTGCCGTGGTGTTCGATGCGATAAAGCAACTTATGGAGCCGGCGAAAACGCCGCGGAAAAGAATCGGATTCCACGTTAAGGAACCACGCGCCCAGTATTCACGCAGGGAAAAGATAAGGGACGTGCGGTAAGCTATGTGTTCCCCAAATCGGCCGACTATGTGAGGCGGAATTCGGCGTGACGAGGCCGAGTACGGTGGGCGACTTTTGAAAATTGGTCCCATTTTTTTCTTGATATTCCCCCGTATTGCGTGTAGCGTTTGCCGTCACACGCGCTTGCGCTTTCCGCTTTTCCGCAGTTTGGCTGGTCATCGCTCCTCGCTTTCTTAGCAGTTCCCGGCTCGGCTGGGCCGTCGTCGATACGTGAAACCTGAAAGGCCGCGGGCGCCTCGCTTGCCCCGCCGACGGTCCCTGTTTCCGACAGAAACCCGTTTTCGACGAGAAAGGAGGATCTTCCGATGGCGACTTACGTTCCCAACCAGCTCTACCAGGTGCCCTTGGCCGAGCTCCAGCCCGACCCGGCGCAGCCCCGCAAGTACATGGACCCCGCGGCCCTTGAGGAGATGACGGCCTCCGTCGGCCAGGTCGGGATCATCCAGCCCGTCGTCTGCCGGCAGGATGGAGCGACGGGGCTCTGTTACGTCGTGGCCGGCGAGCGGCGCTGCGCCGCGGCGCGGAAGGCCGGCCTCCCCACCGTTCCGGCCGTCTCCATCGACGGCGCAAACTACCCCGAGATCGCCTTGGGGGAGAACCTCCTCCGCCAGGACCTGAACCCCGTTGAGGAGGCCGAGGCACTACAGCCGCTGATGGACGCCCGCGCCTGCCAGCAGGACCAGTTGGCCGAGATCATCGGCAAATCCAAGGCCACCATCTCGGAATCCCTTTCGCTCAACAGGCTCCCTCAGACGATCCGTGACGCCTGCCGCCAGGACCCCACGGTCCCGAAGAACGTCCTGGTGGAGATCGCCCGGAAGAAGCAGGAACGGAGCATGCTGACCAAGTACAACCAGTACCGGGACAAGCAGGCCAAGGCCGCCGCCAAGGAGCAGGAAACCGGCGCCCCGGCGGCGCGGAAGCGGACCAAGGCGGAGGCCCTCGCCGAAGGGATCGGCAACGCGGCGAGCAAGATCGACGACATCGACTTTCCCTCCTTCTCGGAGGAGGACCGGGCCATGCTCATCGAGTCCATTTGCTATGCTGGCAGAAGTTTCAGATTTGATTTCCAATTATACTGGAACGTTAAAGAAGGTGCTGCTACAAAACTTTCTTGCTGTGAAATTTTTCCGACCGAAGTAAACTACCACCGACCTTGTCGGTGGCCTTGAAGGACGACAACTCCTGACAATGTCATTCGCTGTCGTCCTTCCATAGCCTAAGCTGTTCTTCTCGAATTTGTTCCTCTGCCTGCTCTTTTACATAATTCTGTATCACGGTGCTGTTGATACCCACGGTACTGACAAAATAACCTCGTGCCCAGATATGCATTCCCCAGTATTTCTTGCCTAATTCTGGAAACTCTTTACGCAAACGCTCTGCACTTTTCCCCTTGAGTATCTTCATCACGAAAGACGGAGAATGCTTCGGCGGTACCGATAAATACATATGCACATGATCCGAACATATCGCACCCTCTATTACCTTGATGTCCTGCCACTCGCATAACTCCATCAGAATCTCTCGCAGCCGTGGTTTGATATCCTTCACCAAAACATGGTAACGATATTTCGGAACCCAAACAAAGTGATACTCACAACGATATTTTGCATGGGACGAGTTGTTGTAACCCTCCATATCAAATACCTCCTGCAATGTAGGTTACAACAAAGTCCCTGTGCTCATCAACTGTGTTGATTCGCTAAAGGTGTGGGGCCTCCGCCCCCACGCCCCACCCCTGACTACGTCAGGGGATTTGTTAAGATTAAATATCCAACCGAAATCTATATATACAATCTCCATCGATCAGAATGGTATGACTGATGATTTTTCCAGTGGCCCTCCCGGTTATCCTTACCGGGTTGCTTGCACCGACAGGGACGGTGCTTTGCGGTTAATATTGCAAGGTATATTTATGGGACTGGCAGAAGTTGTTCAATTAGAAAAGAATTAGAGGGAGATTATTTACGAAGCATGGAGCCAAAGCAATTAAGCATGAGGGTTTTTAGATGGACAGTTAATACCTTAAAAGCTGCCAGAACCAAAGATACTTTTACCTCGTGAATATGATGTAATGTAGAAGTGCCAAATAGCTTCGCTACTTGGTTCTTGTTGTGCTTCGCGCGACGGCGCGCGGTTAACGAACGCCGAGCGTTGGGCATAAGGAGTGTGTACATGATTAGAATCAGAATCGGGGACGTTGAAAGAGAGCTCGGTAGTGCAGACGAGAATTGGATCAATCAGCAGATTAACCGACGCCAAGCGGATGGTCTATCAGTTTGCGTGAGGGTGATTGTTAAGGAAGGCGACTTGGACATGATTCTGTCGACTCCAGCATGCGGACCCAGCGAAGGTGGAAGTAGGCCTCCTCGGTCTAGCGAAAAGACTGTGTTCAATCTTTGGAATCAACGCGGGTTAAGCGAGCCTGACTTTACTGGAGGCAACTTAATCGCTTTTCTTAAGCAACTGAGACATATTATGTAGACAGACAAGGCAATGAAATTATGGCAAATCTATTCTTTTCCTATTCGCATAAAGACGAAGAACTACGAAACGAATTAGAAACCCACTTGGCGCTATTGAAACGTCAAGGGGTTATCTCTTCCTGGCATGATCGACGTATCACTGCCGGCAGTGACTTTGACAAAACAATTAGCTCCGAGCTTGAGTCTGCTCAGATTATCCTGCTTCTTGTCAGTGCCCATTTCCTTGCATCGGACTATTGTTATGAAAAAGAGATGACACGCGCAATAGAAAAGAATAAAGACGGAAGTGCAATTGTTATTCCCGTGATTTTGCATCCCTGTGATTGGAACTCTGCTCCATTCGGTCATTTAAGAGCCACACCTACAGATGGTAAACCGGTTTCGCTGTTTGCCAATCAGCACGAGGCCTTCGCAATTGTTGCCAAAGATGTTCGCGAAGCAGCTGAAGCAATCCACGCATCGGCTGCGACCTCAACATGTGATAAGCTTAATTTGAGGCCCAAAACGGATATGCCCCAAGCAGATCGTTCGAGCAATCTAAGGATTAAACGAAAATTTGATGACCACGAACGAGACGAATTCTTAGAAGATAGCTACGAGTACATAGCACGTTATTTTGAAGGATCACTGCAGGAACTCTCCAACCGAAACCCACAGATCAAGACACGGTTCAAGCGATTGAGTGAAACAAGTTTCGCGGCGTTCATCTATGACAGTGGTGAAAGAGTTGCTGAATGCTCTGTTTATTATGGGGAGGGTTCTTTTGGCTCTCCTGGGATAGCTTATTCTCATTCTAGCGATGTCCAGAGAAATGGTTTCAATGAATCACTTAGTGTTGTGGACAATGGATATACTTTACAACTCAAACCTTTAGGCTTGCAAATATTTGATGATCGACGTGAGAATCCATTGTCCCAGCAAGGGGCAGCCGAATATTACTGGAGTCTGTTTATAAGGTCACTACAGGAATAATATTGCCTAACCTGGACTATCCCGTTTGGGCATGGGCTGGGTCTTAGTTTCTCAATATGGAAGGGAGTTGCCAATGAGCAAGTTTCCTGTCGGTACTTGGGTCAGTCCAAAGTCACAGACCCTTCGCGGAATAGTCCGAGGGCACAAGGCGAACCTTACTATGGTTTGCTGGTTGGGGAGAAAGAAGGCACAAACCTGTTCAACCAAAATCCTGAGGAAGACCTCACCTCCACGTGCAATGATACTTGAAGGATCTCTTGACAACGATCTTGCGTCTCAGCGATCAGAGGAGAATTTACTTCGCACTTGGCTTGAAGCAGAGGGCGTCCCTGTAGCCTACAAAAATGTTCATGCTCTTTCGGACATCTCCATTCTTGCAAGAGGATTGGCGAAAAACCGACCGCCATTTGTACATATCGCTTGCCACGGAGATTATGACGAACATCGCCGCCCCTACATTGTATTTGCTCCAAAGCCAACAAAGAAAGACCTAATATACCTCGACGATCCGGAGACACAGCGAGTATTCAGCGATGCTTTCTCGGGATTGCCAATCTTTTTCGCTGCTTGCCTTCTCGGAAAGTATCAAATGCAACTTGAGACTTTCAAGTCCGGAGCCAATCTTGCGGATGTCGCTGGCTTTACGAGAGTGGTCTACGACTCGGAAGCTATGATCTTCGAGCTACTTTTGTATCAAGGCGTCCTAATCAATGGATGGAACTTCGGAATGGCCGTGAACAAGGCCTGTGATGCCATGATGGTGATGAATGTCCTAGGTGCAAAAGGTAAAGCACAAAAGCTGGCGCGTGTTTTATGACTCACGTTGATAAACATGTGTAAGTTCAAAGACTTGCTTTTTCGTAAGATTAATGAAACTCTGGTCAATGGATGGAAGATGCGCTATAAGGCTAAATGTGATGCTGTACAATGGAACTGGCCATCTTCAGCATAAATCCTTGTAAAGCAGAACACTTTCTTTATCAGCTTCCAAGGGATAGACCATTGCCGAAGAGGTTAATAGCTTCACAAAAGATTTGAAATCGGAAGATCTCCAGAAGGACTAAGACATAAATGCCCATTCTCAGTGAAAAAGATCGAGAGAACATCATCCGGCTGCTTCGGGAAGGTAAGCCGCTTCCTGAAATGTACAAATCAGCGTTATTTCCCTCCGATGACAAGGAATATATCGAGCTGACAAAGGTTTACCAGCTTGTTTATCCGGGGAAGAAACGCAAGGAGGATATAATTGCCGAAACCCTGGAAGCGCCGCTCCAGGAGGTACGCGCCTTCAATGCGGAAAACCCCTTCCCCGACGGGTGGCGGAACATGCTCATCTTCGGCGACAACCTCATGGCCCTGAAATCTCTCTATGAGGACCAACGGGGACCAGACAAGTATGGCACGAAAAACAAGATCAGACTCATCTATATCGATCCACCATTTGCCACGAAACAGGACTTCATGAAGGACCGGGAAAAGGCCTACCGGGACAAGATCATCGGCGCCCAGTTCATCGAGTTTCTAAGGAAACGGCTGATCTTACTGAGAGAAGTTTTGGCGGATGATGGCAGTATATACGTTCATTGTGATGCAAAGAAGTCGCATTATATAAAAGCAATATGCGATGAGGTATTTCAGGAAAACTCATTTCTTTGCCAAGTTGTTTGGAAAAGAATGCAAAGTGGAAGAAAGGCAAAAGCAACCAAGTGGCATAGTGTAGACGATACGCTTCTAATGTATGAAAAACAAGATCATCTCTTCGAACCCCAGTACTTGGGTTATTCAAAGAAGTATATGTCTCGCTTTACTGAAATAGACGAAAATGGAAGATATTTTTGGGATAACATCGGAAGCTATTCAAAAGAAAGATTAGCATTACTTGAAGGGCAAGGGCGTGTAAAATATTCAGAAACGGGCGCAAAACCAAGAATAAAGAATTATCTTCACGAAGGAAAAGGAGTTATTATTGATAACATTTGGATAGATATACCCCCAGTTAATTCGCAAGCAGAAGAGGACACAAATTATCCTACCCAAAAACCCGAACAACTAATAGAGCGTATCATAAAAGCTTCCTCAAACACGGGGGACATCATCCTCGATGCATTCGCTGGATCCGGCACAACCTTAGCCGTAGCAGAGAAACTCGGCCAACGATGGATCGGTATGGATTGTGGCAAGTTGGCCATATATACCATTCAAAAACGAATCCTCAATCTCACCACTCAGGTCGGTTCTGGTAAAAAAGATGAGCGCAAACTGCCTGAGCGCGTCGAGGATTTCGACAATCACCTGAAGACTTCCAAGTCGCTCTTCCTCGTCACTGAAAAGGCAAACAAAGGCGAACTCTTGATTGACGATGCCTTCCTGGAAGCCCTTCACGCTGTGGTGTCCGCAACCCAGAAAAAGGGCGAGTTTTCCCTCATTTGTCCCGAAGAAAAATTCCGAATCCAATCCTTTGACGAAGATGAAGAAGGCAGGAAAATCATCAAAAAGGATCACATCACGTATGTCGTCTCCTTCGGTGAACCCAAGGATAAACCCGAAAAGGAAAAACCGCTGACTGCCAGGGCCTTCGCCCTCTTTAATGCCGGGATTTACGATAACGAGGCGATCCTCAATCTCGACTGGCAGGCCTACCGGGGATTCGTCCTGAAGCTCTTCGAGGTTCGGGAAGAAAGGCACAGCATCAACGGTTTTTCCGTAGACGGCTATATCGGCGTGGACAGCGCCTATATCTGGGACTATCCAAACTGCAAGACTCAAACCCTCGACGAAGGGTACGTGGAATCCCTCCACCGAGTTATGGGCGGCAAGGCGGGGGAGCGTTTTTATCTGATCGCCCCCGTTGTCAGCTTTTCCTTCTTGATGGACGAGATCCGCCTGGGTGATACGACCTACGTGTTTCTGAAGGTGCCCATCTCCGTTCTAGCCCGCCTGATTGAAAAGAAGTCTCTGGGGGCTTTCCCGCAGCCTTGCGCCGAGGCTGATGTGAACGAGGTTATCGATGCGGTGGGCTTCGATTTTATCTCGCCGCCTGTGGTCAAGGCCCAATATCTGAGACTGCCGCCGGAAAAGCCTGATCTTTTGACAAAGGACCGCCGTGACTACGTGATCCGCCTAAAGGAGTTCTGCTCCGATACGCTGGCGTCCAGCCCGGAGGATTTTGAGAATTTTGAAACCCTGTCGATGGTTCTGGTCGATTTTGAGTTCAATGGCAAGGTCTTCGACATGGATGCCGTCTACTGGGCTGAAGACCTGGTCAATGCAGAGTTGAAAAGAAAAGAAATCACGTCCTCAGCGAAGTTTGCGGAAAGATTAAAGGAATGTGACTATCTGGATATCCGGCTGCCGGAAGAAAAGGCGGCGGACAATATGATGGCCATTTTCATCGATAAATACGGCAATGAAAAGAAGCAAATCCTTAACACTACAACGCCGGTAAGTCTGATTCATGACGGGTGATCCTTCAGCCATTTTTTCTTATGAGAGTTTCTGGATCTTTCTTTGGTACACCGCTGTTTCATAAACCAGGCGATTACGTCTTGTGGGTTCCAGGTAATTCTCGGGAGAACTACCTCCAGGAGTCTTCGGATCTCAGGCACTGTAGCC
>Ga0154454_1119_pt2 | contig 35170 bp, 27 predicted proteins | sample RifGroC2_FD_105647 | JGI IMG/M metagenome (GOLD analysis project Ga0154454, IMG submission 105647) | Syntrophobacterales bacterium GWC2_56_13 | reverse complement strand
TTTATAGGCGGAAAAGGGTGGAAAGGGAAAGCAGCTCCCTATTTTCAAAGGATGCGCTAACCCGTCTTCGTTTCAACCCCGGTTGATGAGGAGGGAGAGGTTGAGACGGCTGCGGGAATAATCGATCAGCGACGGTTGATCAGGAGGGCCAGGCTCAGCCGGCTGCCGATCTTCGTCTTTTCATAAACGGAGGTCAGGTGGGCTTTGACCGTCCGTTCGGTGATCTTGAGTCCGGCGGCGATTTCGAGGTTGGACTGGCCTTGGGCCACCAACCCGGCGATCTTGAGCTCCCGGCGCGTCAGGCCGGCCAATCTTTCTTCGGTTTCCGGCGCCGCCTGCTCTTTCGCCCTGACAGCTGTTTCCAGAATCAACTGCTGGATCACCTTCTGGCCCAGCCAGACCCCCCCGGCTGAAATGACCCGCACCGCCTCGGCAAGCCGGGGCGGTGAGATATAGGTATTCCCGTATCCCGCAATTCCCAGCTTCAGGAAGGCGATCCCTTCCTCCTCGTTCGGCAGATCGGAGAGGAGGAAGAATTTGGACAGGGGGGTCAATCGGCGCAGCTGCGAAAAGGCGGCCATGTCGACGAGCGACCGGTGCAGGAGGATCAGGTCGAACTTTTTCCCCGCGCATAGGCGCTCCAACTCCCCCAGCGATGACGTCTGCTCCAGCGGGTGCTCGCCGGCAAGCAGGTCGTTCCACCTCTTGATCACCGCCCTGTTTGCACTGCTCAGTAGGATGGCCATGGGGTCACCTCTCTCTTAATGCCATATGCTTGGCTCTTAGTACGGGTTTCAAAAGATACGAGAGAATCGTTTTTTTACCGGTCAGGATGTCTACCGACGCGATCATCCCCGGAATAATGGGCAGTGGATTGGTTTTGGAGCCGAGGTAGTTCTTGTCGGTCCGCAACTGGACGAGATAGAAGCTGTTCCCCTTCTCGTCGGTGATGCTGTCCGCGCTGATCTGTTCGAGTTTGGCATCCAGGCCGCCGTAGATCGTGAAATCATAGGCGGTGAACTTCACCGTGGCCTGTTGGTTCGGTCTCAGGAAGGCGATGTCGCGGGGTGGGATCTTGGTCTCGATCAGCAACGTGCCTTCCGTGGGAACGATCTCGACGAGGTTCATGCCGGGCTGGATGACGCCGCCGACCGTATTGATCAGGAGACGATTGACCGTGCCGTTGACGGGGGATTTCACAAAGGTTCGATCGAGCCGGTCTTTCAGCGCAATGGATGTCGCGGAGTCCTCCCCGAGCTGCGACATGACCTCATTCAATTCCGCTTTTGCCTTGTTGGAGAAGGCGAGCCGCAACTCTTTCATGGCCACCTGGCTCTCCTCGATCTTTGACTGCGCCCTCGGAATCGCCTGTTTTGTCTGTTCTATCTCTCCCTGCATTTCGCTTGCCTGACGTTCAAGACGAAGGACCTCCATCTCCGAAACGGCGCCCTGGGCGACAAGCGGCTTGGTCAACGCCAGTTCTTTTTGAAAAAGGACGTAGGTCTTACTCAGCTCCCCCAGTTTGGTGTTGAGCTCTTTCAATTCATTGTTGCGTTGATTGATCTGCTGCTGCTTGATTTCCAGGCCGGAGCGCAGCTCGTTCTTTCTGGAATCATAGAGCTCCTGTTCACGTACGCCGATCTCCGGACTTTCCTTCATGACGTCCGAGGGGACTCTAAAGGGCGCGCCGCTCGTTTCCGCCTGCAGGCGGGCCGCTTTGGCCTTGTTGGCAAGGTATTTGGCCCGATTCTGCTGAAGCGATGAAGAAAACCGGGTCTGGTCGATCTTCAGCAGCAACTGGTCTTTTTTCACCGTATCGCCCACCTTCACCATGATCTCCGAGAGGATTCCCCCTTCCAGGTTTTGGACCATCTGGATCTGGCTGGCGGGAATGACCTTGCCCATGCCCCGGGTCACCTCCTCGATTTCCGAGACGGAGGCCCAGAAGAGGCCGGCGGCGAAAAGAAACAGGACCGCCCACAGAATCACCCTGCCTCCCCGGGGATACTGCGCCAGGATGGACGAGCGGATATCCGTGGCGAGGTCGATATCCTCGGCCGGCAAGCGGTAGAACACATCGTCGGGTTTTTTCTCAGGTGACAATGGATTTTCTCCCTTAAATATTCAGTTGGCCCTTTTTCAGCGCTTCGATGACGGCGACCTTCGGGCCGTCCGCGACGATGGCGCCGTTGTCGATGACGACCAGACGATCCACCATCTCCAGAAGCGAGGCCCTGTGTGTGATCAAGATCAGGGTTTTCTCCTGGATCACCTTGGATAAACTGTTTTTCAGCCGGACCTCCGTCCGGTTGTCCATGTTGCTGGTCGGCTCGTCCAGAACGAGTACCGGCGGATCGAGCAGCAGCGCCCTCGCCAGGACGATGCACTGCCTCTGTCCCCCGGAGAGGCCCCGGCCGAATTCAAGGACCTCCATGTCGAAACCCATGGGGTGCTTCTTGATGAATTCGTCGACGCCGGCGATCTTCGCGGCGTGGAGAATGGTTCTGTCATCCACATCATGCGTCCCCATGGTGACGTTGTTCCGGACGGTCCCCCGGAAGAGGGTGATATCCTGTGGGACGTAGCCGATGAAATGGCGGAATTCCGAGGGATCGATCTGCCGGATGTCGGTGCCGTCAATCGTGACCATGCCGCTGCTCGGCTCGAACAGTCCCAAAATCAGCTTGCCGAGCGTGGTCTTCCCCGATCCGATGGGGCCGATGATGCCGACCTTTTCGCCGGCGGCGATGTTCAGGGTGATGTTGTTGAGGACCTTGGTCGTCTGGCCGGGATAGGAGAAGATGAGATTCTTGACCCCGATGGCGCCCTGAAATCGTGTTCTGTGCACGAAGGTCTTTCCGGGGGGCCGCTCCACGGGGAGGGCCATGATGTCGTTGAGCGTCTTGAGGGCCTCCTTGGCCCGCTGGTAGCGGGTGGCGAGGCTCACTACCTGCCCCAAGGGGGCGACGACCTGCCGGGAGAGAATGACCAGGGCGATCAAGCCGCCCTGGGTGAGATTGCCCTCGGCGATCATATAGACCCCGGCGATCACGACGGCCACCACCACCGTACTCTGGAGGAAGTAGGAAAAGTCGTTGACGGTGGAGGAAAGGAATCTCGACTTCGAGCTCCATTTGGCGATGTAGCTGACCGCCTCCTCCCAGGCACGCTGCACCTGGCTCTCCGCGCCCAGCATCTTGACGGTCTCCAGGCCCGATAATCCCTCCACCAGAATGGCGTTCTTCTGGGAGGAGGCCTGGAAGGTGTTTCCGACGGCCTTTTTCAGGGGGATCTGGATCAGTAAGGCATAGAGCAGTACGACGAAGATCGCCACTATGAACAGATAGACGATGGCGCCCCCGATATACCAGACCACGAACAGGCCCAGGATCATGAAGGGCAGATCGATGACGGAGGTAATGGAAAAGGAGGTGATGAAATCGCGGATGCCTTCAAACTCCTGCAGGTTCCTGGTAAACGAACCGATGGACTGGGGGCGGGCCTCCAGCTTCAAATCCAGGACCTTCTGGAGGAGCATGGCGGAGATCTTGAGGTTGGCCTTGTTTCCCGCCTCGTCCACGAAATAACCTCGGAGGCTGCGCATCAGGACGGCAAAGAGATAGATGACGGTGACCCCGATGGCGAGCACCCAGAGGGTTTCCACGGCATTGTTGGGGATGACCCGGTCATAGACGATCAGAACGAAGAAGGGGCTGACCAGACCGAAGACGTTGATCAGGAAGGAGGCCACAAGGACATCCCGATAGATGCGCCAGGATTGGAAGAGGGTGCCCCAAAACCAGTGCTTTGTCGAGCCCGGGCTCAGATCGTCGAGGGTCTTCCTCTCCGGCCGGAATTTGGGACGGACGAAGATGGCATAGCCGGTGTAGAGCTTCTCCAGTTCCTCCCTGGAGAAGATCTTTTCCCCCATCCCCGTTTCGGGGAGCAGGATCTTCAATTGATTTCCCCCTGCTTCATTTTCAACCAGGACGCAGGCCTGGCGGTCATGAAGAAGCAATACCGCCGGAAGATGCAGGTGGGCGATCCTTCCCAGGGGTTTCTTCAGGACGCGGGAGGCGAGGTCGGCTCGGTCGGCGGCCCGGGAAAACAACTCCACCGTCAGACGGTTGCGGACGAGGGGCAGGCCGGCGCTCAACGCGGTTCGGGACGCCTGGCGCCCGTGGAGCTTCGTGAGCTGGATCAGGCAATCCAGAAGCGGGTCCTCGTGAACATCCGTATCCTGTCCCAGATTCCAATCCTTCGCGGGGGCTTCGGCACTTTTTTCCGTCATAAACAGTTTCTTTCAACCGGGGGAAAATGGATTTCTGCAGAGCAGGAATCGTCGCCCTGTGTTATTCAGTTTTATTTTAGCATATATTTTTTATAAAAATCATGCTATTTTTGAATACAGTGAGGTTGAGAAAAGTGTAAAGGCCTCTGGAGACAAATCCCGAACGGAGAGCAAAGCCATGCTGTATGTAGAACGAACCGAGAATGGAAAGATTGTCGCCCTGCACAGCAGCCCTCATCCGCATGCCGGTGAACAGAAGTCCGTGATGGATGAGGAAATTCTCGATTTCCTCCACACGACCGTCAGCGCGGATTCCCGGAAACTGCTCCTGTCGCTGTCGGATATGGGTATCATCCGCCTGCTGGAAGACCTGATCGACCTGCTCATCCACAAAAACGTCATCTTTTTCACGGAGCTTCCGGAACAGGCCCAGGAGAGAATCAAGGAGCGCAAGAGGCTTCGAGATACGCTGAACCCCCAGGACCTGATGGTTGACGATATTCTTTGAACTCACTACGGTCGTTTCCCCATCCGCTCATGCATTCTTGAGCATTTCCTTGATCGGCTTCGGCCTGTCGATGACATATCCCTGAATGGCGTCCAGATTCAATTCTTTGAGGATCTGGACCTGCTGTTCGGTTTCCACCCCCTCCGCGATCACCATGATATCGATGCTGTGGGCGACGCTGCACAGCGATCCGATGAAGAATCGGCTGTCGCTTTCCTCATCTTTAAGTTCCCCTGTATAGGCCCGATCGATTTTGACATAATCGGGACGCAGTGATTTCAGATACCCCAGATTCGAGAAACTCTGGCCATAATGATCGAGTCCCATCGCGTGTCCATATTCACGCACAAACGTGCTGAACTCCTTGACAAGACTCAAATTCTGGACTGCGCCGAATTCAGAAAATTCAAATATGAGGCGGGGTGCTGTCTGGGGCAGATTTTTCAAGGCGGATTTCAGCCATTGCTGGAACGAATCATCCTGCAGCGAAGCCGGAGAAACGTTCACCGCGATATTTCCGATGCCAAGCCGGCTGCTGTCGAGCTGCATCACCTCTTCGAGAACGATGCGGTCTATGGATGAAACCAGCATCAAGCGCTCGGCAAGAGGCATGAATACGCCGGCGCTTAAAAATTTCCCGTCCTCTTGGATAATCCTCGAGAATATCTCCAGATGAAGGATATGATTCCTGTCCGTTGTTTTAACAACAGGCTGACCATCCAGGCTGATTCTCCTATCTTTCAATGCCTTTTCAAGCATATCCTTCCATTGCTGCTGCCCCAGGGGCATTTTGTCCGTTTCTTCGGTAATCGCACGGACATTCCATCCGTTCGGTCCCGTCTGCCGGGCTGCGCCCAGCGCAAGATCGGCCTCCGAGAGCAGGCGGCCGATCGTGGTGGTACAGTCATAAGTAGCGGCCCCCACATGGCCGACATTATCCGTTACCGTGATCTGCTCCGCGGCAAGCTGGCTCAGCTTGTTGGCCACGCCGCCGGCGATCGTCTCCGCATCCCATGGTGGGGCGTCGGGAAGGAAGATTCCAAAATCGCCTCCCGTAAGACGGGCAAGGACGCAGCTCGCATACTGTTTGGTGACTTCCTGCAGCAGCGCCGTGACCCTCTTCAGCAATTCATCGCCGGCCTGAAAACCCTTCTGCTGATTGAGTTTCTCCAGCTCGTTCAACTTGATCAGCAGCACAATGCCCTTGGTGACGCTGTCGCGGCGATCGAGCCGGGCGGTGATCTGGCTCTCGAAGTAACGGCGGTTGCCCAAACCGGTCACCGGGTCGTGGTAGGCGCGTTCCCGGAGTCCTTCGGCCTGGGTCACCTGTTCTTCAAACATCTCCTTCACTTTAAAGGTCATGCGGTTCATGGCCTCGACCACACGCCTGAGTTCCTTTGTCCACGGCACACGTTCCTGGATTTCGTACTCCTTTCTGCATAAAGCATCCGCCTGCCGTTCCACAAGAACAAGCGGCCTGAGCAGTACGCGCAGTCCAAAGCCTCCTGCAATGAGCACAAAAATGCCGCAGGCAAAAAACCAGAGGGTCGTGCGGACCATATCCTCCCAGAGCGTCTTGTAGGCGTAGCCGGGGTGGCTCATCACGTGAATCGTTCCGGCCTGAATCCACCCGGACATGACGTTTGCGACGGCCTCGGGGGTCTTCAGGGGGATCCAGCGGATGAACCACGGGGGGACGTTCTCGATCTTCACATCAAGGACGCGCTCGATCAGGACCTGCTGCTTCATGTCGGTCAACTTGACGACCCGGTAATACCCGCGATCGAAGACGGCACTGATCATTCTCTCCACCACCAGCATGTCGTTTTGAATCACGTACTGCGAGACGGAGAGGCCAAGGGAGGTTGCCGTATCCTGGGCATGTGATTCGAGCTGATCGGTCAGGAACGAACGGGTGCTGTCCAGCTTGGCATACCATGTCCCGGCAAAGAGAAGAAAAAACAGAACCAGAGTAAAAATGATTAATTGGCGGTATAGTGTCATTGTATAAACCCTCGATTTACAGTTTGTTCTCTGACATTTTCTGCAAGAGATTCTGCCAGGGTTTGAGTCGGTCGCTGCTGCCGGCCAGTTTCCCTTTTCCGCGCTCTTTGGCCGTCCAAAGTCCGGCGCCGTTAAAACTGAATACAGGCAACAAATCAGTCCGTTTCGATGCGGGGTTGATGGAATCAACCAGGTTATCGAGAACCAGAGGCTCAGCGCCGGGTTCACTGTAATAAGTCAGGACCATGTGGGCTATATTATATTGTAATGCTTTTACATATGTAATGTTCAATTTTTCTTCTGCGACACCCATCGCCTTAAGGGTAAAAAATTTGGCAATTGCAAAATCCTCGCAATCACCGGCCTTCTTACAGAGAAACTCAATAGGCGTCGCCCAGTAATCTTGCACCCCCCAGAGGTCGATGTCGCTGACAAATTCAATTCTGCTGTTAAAAAAATGGTTGACCTTTTCGAGTTTTTCCCGGTCCGGTGGGCTTTTATCCTGGTAGATCAAATCTTCCCAGGTACTGAACCGCGCCGGCGCCTCTTTGCCGCACTTCTCCTCTGCCTTCTTCAGGAACTCTTTGTCGAAGTGAAAGACCAGCTCCGTGAGGACCGGTCCCGCAATGACCAGACCCGCGAAAATTAACAGGGTCAACAGGATTGATTCTGTTTTTTTAAAGTACTTGAGCACCGTAATTGGAATTGCCTTGCCCCGATCTTTTATACCAGTATTGAATTAAAAATGGATTGAATACAAGCGGCGATTCCGTCGTTTTTTCCTGACCCCTCAACAGGACTCCAGATTATCCCAGAAGATACTGACTTGCAAGCCGGGCCCGTTTCCGGGGGTCAGGTTATTTGAAGAATTTCCTGTAACGGAGACTTATTTCTGAGGGGCATCCGCCTGTGCAGTCTCTATGCTGCTTTCCACAGGCCATTCCAGCCCCAGGGCCTTTGCCAACTTGCCTATACCGCTTAACACCCTGTATTCAGCGTATATTTTATCGTACTTCGCTTTTACGAGAGCAGATTTGGCATTGATATTTTCCGCCTGGCTGTCCAATACGTCGAACATGGTGCGTCTTCCTATAGTCCACTGCTTGTCAAAGGCCTCTGCCGTTAAACCGGTTGCCTTGACATATTCCTCAAGGTAAGTGACTCTATCTTGAGCCGTCTTATAGGACTGCCAGGAAAGACGAATGGATTGAACGGTCTGACGCGTAGTATTATTTAGTATTTCCCGCGCTTCATAGACTGATTGCAATGTTTCTTCTATGCGCGCCTTATTCCGCAAACCATTGAAGATATTGACGCTGACCACTGCCGTTGCTATAAAATCTTCCGTGCGATTAGGGTTCTGCACATCAGTTTCCCACTTATAATCTACCGCTGCGTCAAGTCTCGGATAATTGATCCGCCTTGCCACTTCATACTGCGCCTCCCGCGCCTCCAGATCGGCCTTAGCAGACTTGACGATGGGATAGTTTTTCACAGCCAACTGCTCCGCTTCCTCCATTGATACGGGAATGTCTGCATTCACGGACGAGGGCTTGACCAGGTCTTCCGGCAAACGGCCGATTACCGCCTGGTAATCTGTTTTTGCATCAGCAATGTTGGTTTGGGTTACAACCATGTTGGTCTGTGCCAAAGCCAGGCGTCCCGTAACCTGGTCGAAATCAGCTTTGCGGTCCACTCCTGAAGTACTCCTAAGCTTCATCTGGTCGTAAATTCGTTCATGGTTGACCAGATTTTCTTTAGCAAGTTCGTACAGTTCAAGGTTACTAAGCACATTTAAGTAAACACTGGATGCCTTAAGGGCGAGGTTTTCTGAAGTTCCCTGCAGCAGATAAGCTTGAGACCGGACAGTTGCTTCCAGCCGACTGACCTCGCTGTCGGTCGCGCCAAACTGATACAGATTTTGGCGGAGGCTCAAAACTGTTGATTTTGGCCGGCTTATTTCGGTGTAGCCTATATTATAGCCATTCTGGTAGTCGATGCCGGAAGAGTGGGAGACATCAAGAGTGGGGAAATATCCTCCCTTGGCCTGGATGACCTGCTGGTCTCTGGCCAGCCGATTATAGGATACGGCCTTAATTTCCGGATTGGTCTGCAGCATATTTTTAACCGCATCCTGCAGAGTTTCCCCCCGGGCGCTGCCGCTCCCCAATAAAAGAATTCCTGCCGCCATGCCGATGTACTTAAGAGAAAATTTCATTTTTCGGGCCTCCTCTCGGTTGTTAATTGTTAGAAACTCCTATAAATATTCATCTATTACCAGTCCCTCAGCACTATACATGCCCTAAGAACAGTTTCGGCGGAATTTCTGCCGGACCCTTAAAATATCATATTCCTGCAATCATGTAAAACAATTTCTTGTGGCGATTTCTATCGGTTCAAATCCTTCTGCATCCGGGGCCGGCGATGCTGCTGCGGCCGCCTGCCTCCGGGATCACCTGTATCTGTGTGCCGATGCGCTCCTTGAGCGCGGCGACATGCGATATGACGCCGATAAGCTTGCCGTCCTGCTGCAGTCCTGCAAGGGTTTCGATGGCCGTTTCGAGCGCATCTTCGTCGAGGGTTCCGAATCCCTCATCGAGAAAGAGCGAGTCGACGCGCACATTCCGGCTGGCCATCTGAGACAGGCCAAGCGCAAGGGCAAGGCTGACAATGAAGTTTTCGCCGCCGGAGAGATTTTTCGTGGAGCGGATCTCGCCCGCCTGGTAGTTGTCGATGACATTGAGTTCCAGCGGTTGCGCTGAGTCGCGTATGAGCAGGTAGCGGTCCGTCATCTTCTTGAGCTGGCGGTTGGCATGGGTTGTCATCATCTCGAACGTAAGGCCCTGGGCAAAGTTGCGGAATTTCTTTCCGTCGGCTGAGCCGATGAGTTCATGCAGGGCATCCCAGCGTGCGTATTCCTTTTTCCGGGCCTCGATGTTCTTTAAGCGTTCCTGCTGCTTTTCTCTTAGCTTTTCATTTTCACTCAAGCTCCTGATGATTCCGCCGCTATCGAGCCTTACCTGTTTCAGGTCTGAATCACAGGCGCTTATGTTTTCCCGAAGCGCCTCCAGGGGCTGATCCGTCAGGCGTTTCTCACGTTCGGATTCAAGCGCTTCTGCCCTGTCCTTCCGGCGGGCATTAAGTTCGGTTTTCTCCTTGAGTAAGGATTCCTCTTTTTCGGCAAGCCTGTTCCGCGCCTCTTCGCTCAGGCATGATGAAAGATAGTCCGCCTCGTCTTGAAGCCCTGCCCTTTTTATGCGATCTGTCAGTTTCTGTTCCTCCTGCACCAGTTCCTTTGCCCTTTTTTGAGTGGAAGAGTCCAGCGACGCTATTCTCGCCTTGATGTTATTTACATCCTTTTCAACCCGCCCGCACTTATCCTGTGATTGTTCCAGTGCCTTGCCGGCCAGTTCAACGGCATCGGCAAGCCTTTTTTCCTCCTCGTCGGCGTTCCTGTCGCCATACAGTTCATGGCGCTCTTTGCGCAACTGCTCAGACTGTTGTGCAAGTGCGTCATGTTCATTCTGCTTTGCCTGCAGATCCCCTTCGAGTTTTTCCGACAGGGCTTTGTATTTCTCCAGCTCGGCGTTCAATGCACCGATATTCCCCTCGTGTTTGCGCTTATCCGCCTGCTTGGCCTGCCATGTGTCGCGACGATTCGTAAGATTTTCCAGTATGGCGGTCAGGCCGGCAGTTGAAATCTCCCCAATGCCGTAAATTTCAACCTCTTTGAGGGCCTCCATTCGAGCCTTTCCTGCCTGTTCGGAGAACGCCGTGCATTCGCCGAGCAGCCGTTTATGATCGTGTTCAGCGGTTTGACGATGATGATTGCCGTCCTGAAGCGCCTTCTCTGATTCCTCAAAGGCCCTGCGGGTCTTTTCCAGGGCTTTCTGGGAAGCCTTCTCCATTTTGCCTTTCTTACCTGCTTCTGCGATTATCCGGGAAGTATCAGCGATTCCGGCCTTCACCCCTTCAAGTTCTTCACGAATCTTGTTCAGGCGTTCCCCCGGGGCGGTTTCAATCTTCAACTCGCTGAATGCCCGGCTGCATTGCTTTTCATCGGCATCCAGCGCGGTCGTTTTCTCTTCTGCCTCTTTTTGCGCCTGCTGGATTTCCTTTACAGTTTCGGCCTGTCCGATTTCCAGTCTGCGCAAGTGGTCGGATGTCTCTTTCAGTTCTGCCTTTGCCAGTTCTAATTCGGCCTCCGATTTGCTCAATTCGGGGATATTCTCTCTTGCATAAGGATGATCGGTTGCGCCGCACAGGGGACACGGCTTGCCATCCTCAAGGCGCTTCCGATCTTCATCCAGGTCACGGATACGGCTGAGCAGGGATGCCTGCCTCTCAAGAGTATCGACATCTTTTTCGCAACCGGCTTTCTTTTTTGAACATAATTCAATCTCGCCGGACAACTGCGCCTGGTTATTTCTCAAGGACTCAAGGCGTGTTTTCAACATGTCCAGCGCACAACGTTTCGCATCAATCCGCTCCAGCGCCTGGTTTGCCTGCTCAAGAAGACGTTCGCGGTCTTTGAGGGAATTAAGCTCGTTATGCCAATCACCGGGATCGCGTCCCATAAGCATTGCGCTGAGCGCATCATTTAGCCGCTTAAGCTCGCTTTCCGCCCGCGCAAATTCCTGGCGGGATTTTTCGTTATCGGTCCGGCGCTTTTGACATTCTGCAAGAGCAGACTCTTTTTTTCTAAGGGCAGAAGAGAGGTCTTCGCATGCCTTTATGTGCTTTGCCTCCATGTCGCGAAGCCCGGCAAATATTCTGGTTATTGCCGAAAGATTGGTCACCAGGCCTGAATCGATGGCGTGTCCGGCGATATATTCGTCGATATTCCGGAGAGCTTCCTGTGATATTTTCAGCGATTGTCCTATCTTCTTGAGATGGGTGCCGTACTCCTGAAGCTGCTTCTCAGCTTCTCCTATGGACTTGCCCGCTTCCTCAAACTGCCCGATTTTCCCCGAAAGCCTGGTATCCAATTCCCGGACTTTTCTGATAATGGCGGCTTCCAGCTTCTGCCCGGCAGTGATCTCGGCAAGCCTTGCCGTAGCTGCCTGCTTTGCTTCGAGGGCATTTGCCCGGGCCATCTCATGTTCCGGAAGCTTTCCACAGGCTTCGTTGAGTTCAGTTATTTCATTGCCCTGCTGGCGACGCAAGGCGGCTACTGTCCCGTAATCGCCTTCTATGGTCAGCGCCTTGCGGGATTTTTCGAGTTTTTTCGATTCCGGTTCAAACTCCCGCCGGCGTTTCTCGAAATCCTGCTGTTTCTTGGCCAGTTCTCCCAGTTCCTTTTCCAGCGCTGCCATACCTGCGAGCCAGGCCAGGGCCTTGCGCATCTCTTCCCATTTCCCGGTAAGTTCGGTCTCCCGGCCCTGCTTTTCATTCAGGCTGGCTCGGAGTTCCTTCACTTCCTCTTCGCTAAGGATCTGTATCCCCGACAGTTCGGCCTTAAGGGACTCAAGTTGGAAACGTTCTTCAGTTCTCCGTTGATGAACCTTTATGGATATCCGGCTGTAGATTTCGGTACCGGTGATCTGCTCAAGGATGGGGGCCCGTTCGTCGGGAGGGGCCTGGAGAAATGCCGCAAATCCCCCCTGCGCAAGCAGCATTGAACGGGTGAAGCGCTCAAAATCCATGCCCGTGGCCGACTCGATGAATGCACCTACCTCAGTTATCCTTGTTTCCAGGACTGACCCGGAATCAGCATCGGCTATTTCATGCTTTGCCTGCTGCAATTCGCCATCAGGCCTTTTCCGGGCGCGGTGCTGGCTCCAGTGGCAACGGTAACGGCCCTTCTGCGTCTCGAATGTGACTTCGGCAAAGCATTCGCCTGTCTGGCGCGACATGATCTCGTTGCTGCTTTTGGTCACCTTGTCCAGACGGGGCGTCCTGCCGTAAAGTCCGAGGCAGATGGCGTCCATGATGGTCGTCTTTCCTGCGCCTGTAGGCCCTGTAATTGCGAATATGCCGTCCGACATATAGTCGGGGTGGGTGAAATCGACATGCCATTCGCCCGCGAGTGAATTGAGGTTTTTGAAGCGTACGCCGAGTATCCTCATGCCATTTCCTCTTATTCAGCCATCAGGTCTGTTTCATCCAGGGATACGACCACTTCCCGATAGGCGCGTAAAAGCGCCTGGCGCTGATCCTCAGGGACCTCATGCGCTTCAAGACAGCGCTCAAACACGTCTGTTACATCCAGGTCGTCGAGTGTTTCCTCTGCACCCATCCTGCTCAGGACGTGTTCCCAAACCCGGTTGTTCTTGACGCGGAGGATCTCCATTCCACTCCCCGCGATTGCCACATCCAGTCGCTCGCGCAGGCTGCCGGCTGCCTCATCCCCTTCATATGCGATCTCGAGCCAGGCTTTGCTTTCCCCTGACTTCAGCTCTTCGATTTCCCGGGCAATGGTTTGCCAATCGCCTCGCAGGATCTTCAACTCCTGGAACCTCGGCACGGGTATGTTCGTGACCTTGGGTGCATTACCCGAAAACTCCACAAGGGCCACGCTCTTTTCCTGCCCGGCTTCCCCGAAACCGATGGGCAGGGGGGAACCGGAATAGCGGATGAAGTCCGAACCGCCCACCGTTTGCGGAACATGGAGATGACCCAGCGCAAGATAGTCGATACATTCGGGGAATACATCCATTCTGACCTGCGCCAGGGAGCCGATATACAGTTCACGCACCCCGTCGCCGCCAACGGTCCGGCCACCCGCCGTGAACAGATGCCCCATGGCGACAATCGGGACAGGCTTTTTCAGCAGGGTGCGTTTCTGCTGGGCCGCTTCGCACACCAGGCGGTAATGGGTCCTGATCCCTTCAATGATTTTCCTCTCCTTGTCCTCAACGCTTTCACCGGCTTCGGCGGTGCGGATGTCACGGTCCCTGAGATACGGGATGGCGCAGACAATAAGCCGGGGCTCATCATCCGGCCCGGACAGCACGATCGCTTCCTCGGCAGGAGAGTCGGATGCACAACCGACAACATGGACGTTCAGAGATTTCAGGAGCTCACGGGGCGCATCCAAAAAAGAGGGCGAATCATGATTGCCGGCGGTCACAACGACGCGGCGGTCCGAAGAGGCTGCCACGCGGCACAGGAAACGGTAATACAGTTCCTGTGCATGGTTGCTGGGGGTGCTGTTGTCAAACACGTCTCCCGCCACGAGCAGCACATCGATGTCTTCGCCCTCGATGAGCGCCGCCAGCCAGTTCAGGAAGGTTTCGTGCTCGTCATATCGCTTGCGATCGTAAAGGACTCGGCCAATGTGCCAGTCGGATGTGTGGAGAAGCTTCATGTTTGTCCTTTGGTGTTGGCGGTGCAGATAGAATTTGAAAGAATGAGAATTTTTCCCTGTGTCACTTCAAAAGGGCTCTGAATGCGGATAAGAAGATTTTTTCATTCGCGGCGGCATCAAATTCCATCAGCCAGGTCTCAATGTACCGGGTATCGATGTCCTGGTTTTTCAGCAGTATGATTCTTACATCTTCCATGTCTCTGGGACGGCCGGAAAAAATTTTGTGGATGATCAGGTCTTCTACTCTCGCGAAAAAGACATCCTGTCCAAGGATCCTTATATGGTTTGCCCTGTTGATGGCTTGCGATTCGTAGGGTGTAAATGAAAAGATGAAGTCCACCCTGATTCCCGTCGATTCGTCTATAGCGGGAAGAACCATGGTTTGTTGCACAAATGCTGCGACGTCTTCGGGAAGAGCTCTGAGGGGGATCTTTTTAATCGTTTGGAGAAGCACATCGAGATGGTCAATGCCGACGCCGAGGGTAATGTCGATATCCCTGGTCAGGCGCGGTTCCCCGTAAAGAAGAACGGCCTGTCCGCCGATGATCATGTAAGGCAGGTTGCTTTCGTTCAGCGTTGCGCCTAATCGGGCAAGGATTTTGTCAAACATGAATTCAGTATCCCCGCAATCCGGACATCAACGTCGATGCCTTCCCATGGGTCTGAGGGAGGCAGGACGCCAAGGACAACCCCTTCCTTCCACATCGCTGTAAAAAGCTCAGAAGACTGCTCTGCAGATCTCTTTGTTTCGCTTCTGATGAGGTCATCTTCGAATTTTCTCAATATGTATGCGTTCTTTATCATCGTTCAATCTATACCACAGATCTTCAGGCTTTGCCATCGATGGGTCCTTTTTTGTTCAATCTCTCTCGGTGCGGTCAATTCTCCTCCCGGTTGGCAATACCATGTATAAGGATGGTCAGCCAGTTCAGGAAACATCGCATTCCTCATATCGATTGTGGCTGTAAAGGGTGCTATACAACAGTTTTTTTTACTAACGACATAATCTTAGGATACAAGGTTTCGAGCTCTATCTCTCCTGCAAAGAGGTGATATACAAGCTCAACAAGAACCTCCGCAAATAGAATCTGTCCCGAATTCCCGCGGCCTTCACCAACAAGCCACTCAGATGTAATATCATCACGTGTTATCACAACTATCGGTACCCAATCGTCACTTTTGGGGTCTGTCGCACGCGTTACTGAACAGACATTTTCCATAGAAATCAGACCTGCCTTTTCAAGTGGTACCAAGTCTTTTGCCTCATCGTAATTTACTACCTGAATATTAGCCTCGTTTCGGGGGGGGATAATTCCAGCTAAGACGTCTTCGGAAATTTCCTTGGGAAATGACAACAATATGAGCGCAAGACAAAGAGTGACGAGCGAAACGTCAGGACGATCGTCTAATTGGCTAATTGTAACAATTACCGGTATGGCAAACTGTGTACTGATTGCCCAGTGCGCGGCCCCATCGGTATGCGCACGAAATGATAAATTTGCCGTGAGGTGGGTTAATCTTTCTCCAATTCTAACGACATCGCCAATGAGCAAGGTGTCTCTTGGTAGAGCCATTGTAAGCGCAAGTATAGCACGGAGCATCTTTAGATCATCATTAGCCAGCTTAGATTTGCTCAATATTTGAGCCATAAGGGTCAAGTAAACCTGTCTAACAAGCACCTTAGGAAGATTGTCAAAGGCGGCTCTTTTGACTTTTTGTACAATGAAACAGTGATAACTCTCTGTAAAGCTATTACAAATGCTCTTTGAAAATTGACACGTTTTCTAATCTCGGATAGAGAGGCCGAATGAAAACGAAAAACACGTTCCGAGACCTGTGCAGTTTTTATATTCATAAGCTCCTTGTTGCACTTCCGTTTCGTTCCGCCAAAATCGCTTCCCAGCCCGGCAAGTAGGCGTTCATCAGGCTCTTGAAGAGTTTGCCGTGGTTAGGCACATGGAGGTGGAGGAGTTCGTGGACAATGACATATTCTTGGAACGCTCCCGATTCCTGAAGAAGATCGGCACTGAAACAGACCCGTCCCTTGCTTGAGCATGAGGCCCACTTTTTCGTCATCCTCTGGATGCGAATCTGCACTGGCTTAACCTTCATAATGTCAGTCCAACGGGCAATTTCGGCCTTGAGCTGTCCTTTCGTTTGCAGGTTTATCGCTTTGCCTGTTGACGTGTTAATCATTTGCGGTCCAGCCTCAACAGCTTTTCAACAATGCCCAGCATTGAATCCTTGCCGACGACAGGGAGCATCAGCTTGTATAGTTCCGCTTTGAGCTGCCGCAGTTCCGCAATGTTATCCTTGAAATTCGGGAAGCGGAGAAATGCGTTATTGACAATCGGGGCGAGGCTATCAAACCACTTCACGTTCTCCTGCTTGAGGAGCCAGTAAATCGTAAAGGTGTTGATGTCGAAACCCGTCTTTTCCTGCTCTCTCCGGGCTTCGAGAATCTCATTGATAAGTGCCTCTACCTTTTTCAGTGCTTCAAGCGCCGTTACCTGACGATCATCGAAAGCCTCCTGAATGGCTTCCGCCCGTTCTCCGATGGGTTTCAAATAGGGACTGTCGTCGCCTTCATCCACTGCCGTTTTGATGATGCTGTTGATGAGATTGATCACCCTCGAGTTGCTTGATGATTTGCTGTCTTTCAGCGCCCTCAGAGTCGTCTCATCGATCTTGACTGCTGCTGGTGTTGCGGTCTCCAGACCGAAGGTCGCCGCCTTCTCCCTGACCAGTTGCTCCGTCTTTTTAGCGATGTCGCCGTAAAATCCTGATTTTTTTCGGAAGGCATTGCGGACGATCTGGTAGAGGATCGAGAGGAGGCCGAAGTCTTCGACATAATCCCGAAGATCGGGGGAGGGAGATAGTATCTCGTACAGCGTCTCCAGTTCTTTAAAAAATTTGTAAAATTCCTCTCTTTTTCCCTGATCTACAAAGGCGTCTATGGCCCTTTCGACCATAGTGTCATCGACCTTGCCGCGGATCAGTTCGAGGTATGGACGGGCCTGTCCCGTCATCAATTCCATAAAGTGGGCGATCAGGACATCCAGATTGTTGATCACCCCGCTGACGACATCGGAATCGAAGGCCAACGCTTTTTCCAGTTTCTCGAAGACACCAACGAAATCAACCACCAGGCCGCAGGGTTTCTTGATGTCTCCTTCTTCCTCATAGGGCCGGTTGACGCGGGCGATGGCCTGGAGAAGCACATGGTCGCGCATCGGCTTGTCCAGATACATGCAATACAGAATGGGGGCGTCAAATCCGGTGAGGAGTTTATCCGTGACGATGAAGATCTTCGGCAGGGCGTCTGGCTTGGGAAACAGCTTCCTGGCCTTTTTCTCTTCTTCCGCCGTTTGCTGGTATTTGTGGATTAGGGGATATTTTTCGCTGTCATTGTGGGCGGCCGTATAAATAGTTGTTACACATTCCGGCGGCAGGAGCTTGTCGAGGGCTTCTTTGTAAAGGGCGCAGGCCTCGCGATCCACACCGACCACAAAGGCCTTATAGCCAAGGGGCTCAACATTTTCACGAAAGTGCCGGGTAACGAAGGCCGCCACCTTCTCCACACGGTCTGCCGACTTGAGAAAGGTCTTGAGCTTTACCGCCCGGTTGAGGATCTTATTCAGCTCCTCCACATCGCTGATGCCTTCCGCCTCGATAAGGCCAAGAAATTCTCTTTCCAGTTCTTCCCGGGGTACGCGAATTTCATTGGGGGCCAGCATATAGTTGAGGGGAAGCGTCGTGCCGTCTTCAATAGATTCGGCAACGGAATATTTATCCAGGTAGCCTTTGTCGTCTTCTTTTCCGAAGATTTTAAAGGTTCCCTTGCCATAGGCCGTTTTGTCGATGGGCGTTCCCGTAAACCCGATCAGGGTCGCTTGCGGCAGGGCGGCGACCATGTAGTTGCCCAGGTCTCCCCCGACAGACCGGTGCGCCTCATCGAGCATGACGATGACGTTGACGCGGGTGCAGATGTTCTTGGGAATCCCTTCAAACTTGTGAATCATGGAAATAATCAGCCCCCGGAAGTCCGCCTTGAGGAGTTGCCGCAGGCGAACCTTGCTGGTGGCCTGTTCAATGCTGATGGCATGGGATTGCATCTCGCCGAGAATCCGTTCTACCCAGCCGGAAAGCTGGCCTTCCAGCTCGTTGCGGTCGATCATCAGGATGACCGTCGCCTTCCCGAAGACGTTCTTGTTTTTCAGAATCTGCTCGGCCGCTGTGATCATCGTGAAGGTCTTGCCCGATCCCTGTGTATGCCATATCAGGCCTGTCTTTTTATTCTCGTCGGCGCACCGCTGAACGATTTTCTCGATAGCCCGTGTCTGGTGTTGGCGGAGAATCGTTTTCTGGAGCTCGTCATCTTTGACATAGAACAAAATCCATTCCCTCAGCATTTTAAGGGAATGCTCCCGATCGAAAAAACGCTTCACCTTCTTTTCAAAGTTTCCCTTTTCCTCATCCTTCCTGTTGAAGATATTTTTACGGTTCAGATTCCAGGTGGGGCCATAGAAAAAATCGACCAGATGGGTCATATCGAAGACCTGCGGCACGGTCAGCATTTCCGGGGTTTCCCGGTGATACCGCCGGATCTGAATGAACGCCTCTTCCATACCGTTGGCCTTTTTTGCGCTCTTGGTCTCCACAATGGCGACGGGAATCCCGTTGATGAGAAACATGATGTCCGCCCGGTTTGTCTCCCGGCCGTTTGTGTACTGCCATTCGTCAGTCACCTGAAACAGGTTGCGTTCGGCGCAGACAAAGTCAACAACCGTGACGTTGCGGCGCCGCTTTTCGTTTTCATCGTAAATGGCCTGCTCCCCCCGGAGCCAGGACAGGATTTCCGCATTCCCCTCGATATTGTTCCGGACGGCTTCCATGCGGTGAATGATGTCATCCACATTTTCACGGCTTACCAATCCCGGATTCAGTTCCAGCAGCTTTTCTTCAAGAACCCGGTAGAACAGCGTTCCGCTTTCCCCTTTTCTCAGGGGGAAGGCCTCTTCTTGGGAAACGACGCTCCAGCCGATTTCTTGCGCATACTTGACAATCGGGTCCTGGATTGTCGTTTTTTCTGTACCTAAAGTCGGCGTCATTCTTTCTCCCTTTTCAGATGTTATCCCTGTTGATCAGGTTCACGATGACCTTGATGATGATGTCCTTGTCTTCGGGCCGGCTCTCCGCAATCATAAGCGTCAGAGCCACGAGGGCATTGTCGCCTATCCGCTTGCTGCCGTCGCCGGCATAAAGAATCCCGCCGGCATCCAGAAACCAGATGAACAGGAAAGCACCGATGCGCTTGTTGCCGTCGATAAAAGAGTGATTCTTGACTACAAAGTAGAGAAGGTGGGCCGCTTTTTCTTCGATGCTGGGATAGACCTCTTTTCCGTCAAAGGTCTGGTAGATCGCGCCTAATGAACCCTTGAACGATTGATCCTTTTCCCGTCCAAATAATGTAACGAGTCGTCCTTTTTTCTTCGATTGTTCACCGAGTTTATCAATGGCCCTCCTGGCCGCTTCGTAGGTCAGAAAAAAAGGTTTCTTTTTCGTAAGATGGCGGATTTTCAACTGCTGGTGATCATACTGATCCAGGAGCGATAAGGCATAAGAGTAATCCGTGATCACCTGAAGAAGCCCCGTGGCCTCATCGCGGGCCAGCTCCCGGCCTTCCATGACCCGCTGCATGAGGCCGACGGTCTTCTGCAATTCAAGGAAGCGGGCGTTCTGCTCCTGCAGGCGCTTTTCGTTGATGGAATAACCCTTCAGGATATGATCTTTAAGGACCTGCGTGGCCCAGATGCGGAACTGTGTGCCGCGTTGAGACTTGACTCGGTAGCCAACAGAGATGATGACATCGAGGTTGTAATATTCGACTTGGTATGATTTTCCGTCAGCGGCAGTTGTCCGGAAATTCCGGACAACTGTATTTTCTATCAATTCACCTTCCCTAAAAAGGTTATTGATATGCTCTGAAATTGTTCTCTTGTTCTTATCGAATAATTGTCCCATTTGCGCCTGGGATAACCAGACGGTTTCTTCCTTCAACTTGACTTCCAGGGCAGCTTTACCATCCTTGGCTCGATAGATGACAATTTCACCTCTGGGTTCTTCTTTCATGCGCTTACCTCGGACACATCAATATCCAGATCCTTAACCCGAATCTCGCCTGTCATCAGATTGTTCAGCATAGTTTTGAAGAGGTCTTGCAGGGTGGATTTTTGGACTGTATGTATCTCCATTCTTTTTTCGATTGTCAGGAATAATTTCGCTATTCTTTGCTGTTCAGGCAATGAAGGAAAAGGAATCAGAGTTTCCCGCATGAGATGAACAGGAACCCTTTGCCGCCCCGTCGCTCCTTCCATTTTCCCGGCAATCAGCTTACGGACATCCTCTTTTAAGAGATAGTAATACAGAAAATATTTGTCGCTTATTCCAGGTTTTTCCTTGATCGGGATTATCTCTGTTGACGCTATTCCGAAACCATTGGGCAATCCACTAACAATACATTGCTTGCCATTTTCAAAACATGGAGTGATCTTCGCTAAGAGAATATCGCCATCTTCAATATATGTCCCGCTTGAAATTTCTGTGACTTTCTTGAATTTGAACTTGTTTAAATGTGTCGTATCGATTGGTATCGAATCCATTGCAATGAAAGGTATGTAATCATAATTGGAGTATACTATTTCTTTTGGTTTTTTCGTAAAATCATACGCCTCTCCTAATGGTATAACGTCCCAGCTTTCCGGTATTGGCCCGATCTCCGTCTCTTTCAACTTTTCTCCATATAAGCCGCGAGTAAAAACATGTCTCAATTTCTTGAAAATTGCTTCTAAATCATTGTTGACACTTTCAGCTTTCCTTTCAACTTCTTCCAGTTCCTGCAGGATAATATGGATAGGCCGATAGGTTTCCCCTTCATTCACATCCACGAATCTCGACGGAGACAGGTTGAAATCGTTTTCTGCCGCCTCTGCTGTCGTGATGACTTTGACGAACTTATCGGCATCTTCGCCCTTGATGAAGGCATTGGCGATCTTGCGGATGTTTTCCTCGGGGATATAGTTTTTGGGCCTGCCTTTCTTGAATTCCCGGCCGGCGTTGACCAGGATGATCTTCCCCTGCCGCGCCATTGATTTCGCCTTGTTGAAGAAGATGATAATTCCGGCAGCGGTGGTGTTGTAGAAAAGGTTGTCGGGCAGGAGGATGACGCCTTCAATCCAGTCGCGCTCGACAAACCACTGGCGGATTTTCTTTTCCCGGTCTTCGCTCTTGCTGCCGCTGCCCCGCGTAACGGCACCCGTATCGAGGACGATGGCGGCGCGGCCGTGGGTACTCAGCGAAGCAGCAGTATGCTGAAGCCATGCCCAGTCGGCTTTTCCGGTGGTAACGCAGCCCTGGGACTCAAACCGATCAAAGGGATCATTTTCGTAAACGGCTGGGTCGAAGGGCTGGTTCCACATGGGATTGGCCACGACGATATCGAATTTCTTCAGGCTGGAATCGGAATCCTTGAATTTCGGATTCGTCATGGAGTTGCCGCGGACGATCTCGCCTTCCATGTCGTGGACGACCATGTTCATCCGGGCGATGGCGTAACTGGAACCCGTCAGCTCCTGACCATAGAGTTTCAGCGGCCGCTGTACCTTGATTTCCCGTTCTTGTAGAGCTAACTCGCACTTGATGAGCAGTCCCGCAGAACCGCAGGCAAAATCATAAACCTCTTCACCCTGGCGGGGACGCAGGATATAGGCCATCAGCCACCCCACTTCCGTAGGCGTGAAGAACTCACCGGCACTCTGGCCCTGGCCTTCGGCAAATTTTCTCAGGAGGTATTCGTAGGCGCGGCCAAGGAAATCCGGCTCCACATCGTACAATCCTAAGCGGTACCGGGGATCGGAAAGGGCCTCGATCACGCCGGAAAGCGCCGTGTCGCTGATTTCCCGCTCCCCGCTTCTGGTCTCATTGTAATCCACAATGTCGATAACGCCCGTTAAGGATGGATTGGCCTTGGCGATGGCGCGGACGGTCATGGTGAGCTGTTCGCCCAGCGTCTTGGGCTTGCGGTCTTCAGGCCAGTCAAACTTTTCACGACCGCTGACCACCGGCCAGCGCGCCTCGTGGGGAATATAAAACCGGACCAGTTGATGATCGGCTTCGATGATGGTCAGCGCCGTTTCCCTGTCGCCATAGGTTTCGGCCAACCGCTCAATTTCATCTTCAAAGACGTCGGACAGGCGTTTGATAAAAACAAGAGGAAGGATATAATCCTTGAACTTCGGCGCGTCCTTTTCACCGCGGATGGAACAGGCGGCGCTCCAGAGCATCTGCTCCATAGATTTTGTGCTGAGGACGTCTTCCTTGGATAATTTCCGGTGGCGCTTTTTATGATTACCGACAATATCCCCGGCATTCTCCAGGGAATCCTGGTCGAGGCCCGACTCTTCTATCAACTTCAAGATGGCCTCTCTGGCTTTGCCTCTGGGCGTTATCTTCTCGTTTTCCCAGCGGTTTACCGTGGCAAAGGAGACCCCGAGCTTTGCCGCCAATTCTTCCTGGCTAAGGTTCAGTTGATGCCTGAGTTCTTTGACGACCCTGCTTATATCTTTGCTATCCAGCATAACAACCTCCAATAGTTAGCCATTATGCTATAGCATTATGACATTTAAGTCAAGGAATTTTTTCATATGGGATTTTCAGGCGAAACACGGGGTTATTTTCTGCAATGTGTTGACCAAGTGTTGACCAAATTGAAATCAGTATTTATGAGCTCCTCCCGCAGAATACCCCGTCTTGTGGACGGGGATGAAAAGTTTTCCTGCCGAAGGCAGAGATGTGCCATATATAACACGTGACTGTGATCGGATTTGGGGCGGTGAATTTCGGGAAGACGGATATTTTGCCCGGACCGTAGGAGATAGAGTAACGGCCGAAGTAATCAGAAAGTATACTCAGTATCACTGTGATCACGAAACGACTCTCATACAGTTAGAATGGGTTTAATGTTTTGGATGCACCGCCCTGTGGGCTGGGTAATTCACTAAAAATAAATTATCATTGACACACAAGACTCCTTTCCGTAGACTTAGCTTACGCAAAAACAGGTTCTTATCAATCAACCTCTTCTGACCCAGACTGATTTGGAGGAATACAGATGAAACAAGACATACTGGTTCCCTTTGATGGTTCGGCCAATGCTACGGAGGCGCTGCGAGTGGCAATCGACATGGCTAAAGCGTTCAACGAAAAGATTGTTCTGCTCAATGTTCAGCCGAGCTACGAGACGCCACATACCAAAAGGTTTTTCAGTCAAAGCCAGATTGATGATTACCGGAACCAAATGGCTGACGAGGCAATTCAGCCGGGTGATGACATTTTGAAACAGTCCGGTGTCGGGTTTATGACTAAGATACGGGTCGGAGATCCCCGTGAACAGATTTGCAAGGAGGCCCGGGCTGACAACGCAGAAGGGGCGGCATGCAAGGACCTTGGTATGCGCTTGATTGTGATGGGATCGCGGGGTCTGAACGCAGTTCTTGGAAGTGTGCTGGGCAGCGTAAGTATGGGGGTCCTGCATAATGCTCCCTGCCCGGTAGTGATAGTGCCTTATTCCTGCTAAGCTTGGGAGATGGATGCAAATCCGCCATGAGGCAAGCAACGGCCGGGGGTGCAGAAGACGCACCCCCGGTTTTTTTTGAAAAGACAAGAAACAGCCCGCCGAACCTGAGGCGAAAACTGGGAGACCTTGAATGATAGATGCGGAAAGCCACGAAAAGTCGATTGATGAGGTGGTCCACGGGCTTTATACAGACCTCGACATGGGACTGAGTGAGGTCGAGGCGCAGGTTCGCCTCCGGAAGTACGGGCTCAACGAGCTCTGGGAGCGACCGCGTCCCGGATTCTTCGCCCTGTTCCTTGAGCAATTCAACAACTTCCTCGTGATCATCCTGATCGTCGCAGCGGTCGTAACGGTTCTTCTGGGCGAATATATCGACGCGATCGCCATCACGGTCATCATCGTTCTCAATGCCGTGTTGGGGGTGATTCAGGAATCGAAGGCCGAACAGGCGATCGCCAGCCTCAAGAAGATGGCCGCCCCTCATGCCCAGGTCATCCGTGACGGGCGTCAGACATCGATTCCCGGCCGGGAGCTGGTGGTCGGTGATATCGTCCTTTTGGAGGCCGGCAATTACGTCCCCGCCGACATGCGCCTCGTGGAGAGCGTCAATCTCAAGGTCGAAGAAGCCTCTCTGACGGGGGAGTCGCTGCCGGTCGAGAAGAAGGCAAAGGTCGTGCTGGACAAGGAGATCCCCCTGGGAGACCGGAAGAATACCGTCTTCATGAGCACCCTGATCACCTACGGGCGCGGCCGGGGGGTCGTGACGGGAACGGGCATGGACACGCAGATCGGCCTCATTGCCGAGATGCTCCAGTCTTACGAGGAAGAGGAGACCCCCCTGCAGCAGAAGCTGGCCCACCTGGGGAAGGTGCTCGGGACCGCCTGCCTGGCCATCTGCGGATTCGTCTTCATCTATGGTCTCATTCGGGATACCAATCTCACGAACGCCTTTCAAGACGGTTTTATCAACTACCTCATCGCCGAGCAGAAGGATATCATCGGTCTGTTCATGACCGCCGTCAGTCTCGCCATCGCCGCCATCCCGGAAGGCCTTCCCGCGATCGTGACCATCTGTCTCGCCATCGGGATGCAGCAGATGATCAAGCGCCACGCCCTGGTCCGCAAGCTAACAGCCGTTGAGACGCTGGGCAGCACCACGGTGATCTGCACCGACAAAACAGGGACCCTGACGCAGAACCAGATGACCGTCCTGCAGGGGTGGGCCGGGGTAGCGGGATTCCACGTGACGGGGGAGGGGTATGCCCCGACTGGGCAGTTCACACGGAACGGTCAGGTTTTCAATCCCCGGAGGGAGGCCGATATCGCAGCGCTCCTCCAGGGCGGCCAGCTGTGCAATGACGCCAATCTGGCGGAAGGGGGGGGAGACTCATCCTGGCGGATCATCGGCGATCCCACGGAAGGCGCTCTGGTCGTTGCAGCAGCAAAGGCCGGTTTTCTGCGTGCGGAAACGGCAAAGGCCTTGCCAAGGGTGGCGGAGATCCCCTTTGATTCGGACAGGAAACGGATGACCACGATCCACCGGCATGACCCAACCGCCGCCCGGACGAGTACACCGGCTGGATTCTCTTATCCGCCCGTCGTCGCCTTCGTCAAGGGGGCGCCGGACGTCGTTCTGGACCTCTGCAGCCGTGTTCTTCAAGACGGGCAAGCCGTTCCCCTGACGGAAGACAAGCGCAGAGATGTTCTTGAGCGGAACCGTGAAATGGCCGGCAACGCCCTCCGGGTGCTCGCCGTGGCGTACCGCCCCTTGGATGCCGTTCCCGAAAACCCCGACCCGGATAAGGTTGAAAAAGATCTGACCTTCATCGGCCTGCTCGGCATGATCGATCCGCCGCGGCCCGAGGTGATTGACGCAATAAAGGTGGCCGCCGGGGCCGGTTTGAAGACCGTCATGGTGACCGGCGACTACCGGGATACGGCCGAGGCCGTGGCGAGGGAGATCGGCCTGAAGACGTCCGGCGGTTTGGTCCTGACCGGAACTGAGCTCGACGGGATGAGCGACGAGCGGCTCACAGCCGAAGCGGACAGACTGGAGGTCTGCTGTCGCGTCTCTCCGACTCACAAGACAAGGATCGTCGACGCCCTCAAGGCGCACGGCCACATCGTGGCGATGACCGGCGACGGCGTGAACGACGCTCCGGCCCTCAAACGGGCGAACATAGGCATTGCCATGGGCATCACCGGGACGGACGTCTCCAAGGAGGCGGCGGACATGATCCTGACGGACGACAACTTCTCCAGCATCGTCTCCGCCGTCGAGCAGGGCCGGATCATCTATTCCAACATCCGGAAGTTCGTCTACTTTCTGCTGGCCTGCAACGTCGGTGAAATCCTGGTCGTTTTTTGCGCCATGCTGATGGGGCTTCCCATTCCGCTCAGGCCCATCCATCTGCTGTGGCTGAACCTCATTTCGGATGGCGCCCCGGCCCTGGCCCTCGGAATGGAAAAAGGCGAACCCGATGCCATGAAACAACCGCCCAGACCGCCGGCGGAACCGCTGGTCAATGCGGATATGACGATCGGTATTTCCGTGGTCGCGGTCGTGGACGCCGTAGCCATCCTCCTGGTGTTCCATCTGGGGATGGGTCGTTATCCCGGTCAGATCGAGGCCGCCCAGACCATGGCCTTTGTGACCTTATGCATATCGGAGCTGGTGAGGGCCTTCACCGCCCGCTCCGAATACCTGAGCGTTTTCAAGATCGGTGTTTTCTCCAACCGCTGGATGGTCGGTGCGACGGTCGTTTCGTTCCTCCTTGTGCTGACCGTCGTTTACGTTCCGTTCCTGCAACCCTTCTTTTACACTGTCACCCTGTCACCGGATGACTGGCTTTTCATGCTGCCGTTCTTCTTTACCTCGCCGATCGCAATGGAACTCGTCAAGATCTACATCCGGCACAAGAGAACCAGGATGGTGCGGCCCAAAGTACCCCAAACAACAATGGGGAGTTAGACTGTATCTCTAACTCCCCCATCTTCACTAAGAATATTCTGTCATTTTTGGTGCCGAAGCCGGGACTTGAACCCGGACGGGTTTTGCCCACTACCCCCTCAAGATAGCGTGTCTACCATATTCCACCACTTCGGCATCCAGATCACTCCTCCGTGTTTACCGGAGCGGGCCTTCGCCGGGAACTTATCCGTTTGGAGCTCCTTTGTCAATATCAAAAGAGGCGACGATCCGTTCCCGCGCCGGTAGGTCTATTTTGCCGTCTGCGGGCCGGCCGGGGCCTTCTGTGCCGGGGCTGGCGGGGCCGGCGGCGCCCCCGGCTTCGTTGCCGGCGCCGTTTTCTGCGCGGCGGGCTTTGAGGCGCCCTCCATCAGGGAACTCCCCTTGCGGGAGGCCGTGTAGGAGAGGCTGAACGAGGTCAACATGAAGATAATGGCCACTATGGTAGTCATCTTGCCGAGAAAGGTCCCCGGGCCGCTGCTGCCGAAGACGGTCTGGCTGGAGCCTCCGAAAACCGCGCCCATGTTGGCGCCTTTCCCCGCCTGCAGCAGCACGGTGAGGATCAGGACTATACAGACGATCACATGTAATATAATGACGAGAATTTGCACTTGTTATACCCCGCGAATGTTATTCATACCTTACAATTTGCAGGAACGATGCTGCATCCAGACTGGCCCCTCCGACCAGCGCCCCGTCGATGTCCTGCTGGAGCATCAACTCGGCGATATTCTTCGGCGTGACGCTTCCCCCGTAGAGAATTGCCAGCTCTTCCGCCTTTTCCCGCCCGTACCGGCCGGCGATCCATTCCCGGATGAAGCGGTGAACCTCCTCGGCCTGTTCCGGGCTTGCCGTTCTGCCGGTGCCGATCGCCCAGACCGGCTCATAGGCGAGTAGAGATCGCCCTATATCACCGGCAGTCAAATTATTCAATCCTTCTTTTAACTGCCGCTCGATGACCGCTTTGGTCCTGTCTTCTTCTCTCTCTCTAAGGGTCTCTCCGAGGCAGAAAATCGGTTTCAACCTCGCCGCGATGGTCGCCCGGAGCTTCCGGTTCACGGTTTCGTTCCCCTCGCCGAAGAGGGTGCGCCTCTCCGAGTGGCCGACGATAACGTATTCGCAACCGGCCTCGCTGAGCATTCCGCCGGAGATCTCGCCGGTATACGCCCCCTTTTCGGCCTCGTGGAGGTTCTGGGCGGCCAGGCGGATGGCCGATCCCCGGAGGACCTCCGCCACGGCCTGGAGCGCCGTGAAGGGCGGGGCGATGATCACCTCCCGATCCGGCGGCGCTTCGAGGTCATACCGAAGGCGCGAAGCGAAATCGACCGCCTCCGCGATCTTCTTGTTCATCTTCCAGTTCCCAGCGATCACCGGCCGGATCATTTTAACCTCCGAACGACCGGCGTCCGATGTACATGGCGAGATCCCTCATCCGGCAGGCGTAGCCGCTTTCGTTGTCGTACCAGGCGAAGACCTTGACGAAGTTGCCGCCGATCACCGCCGTCAAGGGGGCGTCCACGATGGCCGAATAGGGGCTGCCCGTGAAGTCTATGGAGACAAGCTCCTCATCGCAGATATCGATGATCCCCTTCATCTTTCCTGCCGCCGCCGTCCTCAATGCCTCGTTGACCTCCTGGACGGTGACGTTCCTTCCGACTTCCACAGCCAGATCGATGAGAGAAACGTTGGGTGTCGGGACCCGGAGCGCCGCACCGTCGAGCTTGCCCTTGAGCGCCGGGATCACCTCGGTGACCGCCCTGGCCGCTCCGGTCGAGGTCGGCACGATGGACAGGGCCGCCGCACGGCCTCTTCTCAAGTCTTTATGGGAGCCGTCGAGGAGCCGCTGGTCCATCGTGTAGGAGTGGACAGTCGTCATCAGCCCCTTGACGATGGTGAACTCGTCGTGGAGGACCTTCGCCACCGGGGCGAGGCAGTTCGTCGTACAGGAGGCGTTGGAGACGATATGGTGCCTCCCCGGGTCGTAGGTCTCCTCGTTCACCCCCATGACGAATGTCCCGTCGATCCCCTTGCCGGGGACCGCAAGGATCACCTTCTTGGCTCCTGCCGTGATGTGTCCGATCACGTCGTCCTTTTTCCGGAACTCTCCTGTCGCTTCGAGGACGATGTCGATGCCCAGTTTTTTCCACGGGAGATCGGACAGAGGCGAGGTCACCGCCGTGATCAGGATCTTTTCCCCGTTGACGACGAGATGGCCGTCTTCCACCGCGATTTCGGCGCCGATCTTTCCGTGCACCGAATCATACTTGAGAAGATGGGCCAGATTGTCGGGCCTGGCCCGGGAGTTGATCGCCACAATTGCGATCTCATCGCAGCCGAGACACGCCCGGACGAGGTATCTGCCGATTCTGCCGAATCCATTGATCGCTGCTCTAATTGCCATGACTGACCTCCTTTGAGGGAAATAGACTTTTAAGGCGATGAATTATTAGATGTTAAATCATAGACAGCATGCCGATATTAGTCAATATTATTTTATCAGCGGCTTTTAGTCACGCCGATCCGGTCGCAAAGCGCCGCCACCGGGCAGTCGCTGCAGAGGGGCGAAATGGGACGGCAGGTGTTCCTCCCGAAGGCGACCAGAAGGGTATTGTAGCGGGACCAGTATTTTACCGGAAGCTTTTCCCGGAGGGCGAATTCCGTCTCTTCGGGGGTTTTCGTCCGGACATAGCCAAGACGGTTGGAGATCCGGTGTACATGGGTATCCACGCAGAGACCCGCCCCGTTGAAACCGAGGGAAAAAACGAGGTTGGCCGTCTTTCGGCCTACCCCCTTAAGCGTCAGAAGCTCTTCGAGCGTCTCCGGTACAAGGGAATGAAAGCGCGCGATCAGCTCCCGGCAGACGTGAAGGATCGTCGCAGCCTTGTTCCGGTAAAATCCGACGGGGTAGATCGCCTTTTGGATCTCCTCTTCGGAATGCCGGAGCATCTCCTCCGGCGTGGAGGCCAGGGCGAAGAGCCTCTCCGTAGCCGCCGCCGTCACCTCGTCCTTGGTCCGGAGACTCAGGAGAGTGGAGATCAGGATCTCAAAGGGATTGCGACGCTCGTGAGCCAGTTGCGAGACGATGGGGAGTTCCCGCTTTTTCAGCTCCTTCTCTAAAAGGCGGATGATCTCCGCCATATGCCGGTCGTCCATGCGCGTTCTCTGACTGCGGAGGGGTCGTTAGTCGTAGCCCTCGTCATTGGCCAGCATATCCAGATGGAGCGTGGCGATGTCCTCCACGTCCATGTCCGCCTTCCTGTTCGTTTCCCTGAAATCGACGATCTTGATGTACCGTTTGCACGCATTGCAGACATCGACGCGGTACCGCTCGTCCCCTTCGATCGTGAAGTAGGCGAGGGTCTGCTGTTCTTCGTTCCCGCAAAAGGGGCATCTGATCCGCCGGAAACTCCACTGAAACCCGCACTGGTTGCAGAAGAGGTAACGCGTTTCCTCCTCATCCCGGATCTCGCCGATCTTGGGTTCCCGCCCGCAGATGGGGCAGTAGCCCTCCGACCAGTCTGCCTTCGTGACTGCATCGCCGTGGCGCGCCACGACCTGTTCCAAGGCCGGTCTCAGGCTCTCTTCAATGAAGAGCTCCACGAGGTCGAAGGAGGCATCTTCCTCGTCTTCCGCAGCCTCTTCTTCATCGGGCAGAGGGTTAAATGATTCATAGATCAGGTCATGAAAAAGAATTTCGCCGCTGCGGATTTTCCTTGCCATTTCTACCGTCTCTCCGGGATCACGCTTCTCCGCAATCCCAAGGAGGGCCAGAAAATACTCTTTTGGTTCCGTAAGGTCGCAGCTGAGCGAAGAAAAGTCCACGAGTGGAAATCCTCCCGCCATCTTGGCCGCAATCAGCTTTTCCTCGACGGGAAAGATCTCCCCCTTCATCCGGCGGCGGTACTCTTCCCGGAGGATCAGGATCTCCTCCAGGATATCCAATAGCTCCGTGTAGTGGGGGTTCATTTTCCTGTACGTCTGTATCGTCTGCAAAGAATCCCTCAATATTGATGCCATGCCGGTTTTTCTCCTTATCGTTTGTGAAGTATGCCGCTGTATATCCCCTTTCGCAGGCAAGTTCAAGCGATATTTGCCAGGCTCGCGGCGGAACAAGCTTTTAAAAATAATTCAGGGATTGCAAAAGGTTGTGAGTGGCTTTCCGCTGCGATCGGAAGGCGACAAGATCCCGCTGATGCGCCATGATCTCCGGGTGTCTCCGCTCCCCAAAGGGGTATCACTTTGGGCTTGACATCCCAGGGGGGCTCCGGTATTCAAGCCGGTAATTCATAGGGGGAATCTGGTAAGTTATTCAGCAGACGCTTAACGGACCGTAACGGAGGTGCATTGCATGGACAATTTTACATTCGGGATTACAATGCTCATCTGCGGAATGGGGGGAACGATCCTGACCCTGTGGATCATGAGCCTCGTCATGGGGCTTTTGGGGAAACTGTTCCCTGAAAAGCCGGAAAAGAAGGAGGCGTAGATCATGGCAGACGCAATCGTAAACGGCCTCAGCGGCCTCACCATCGGATTTCAGATGCTCGCGGGCGACTGGCGCAACGGTATCATGCTTATCGTGGGTTTCGTCCTCCTCTATCTTGGGATCAAGAAGGACTGCGAGCCTCTCCTGTTGGTTCCCATCGGTTTCGGATGTATTTTGGTCAATATCCCTCTTTCGGATGTCATGAGCAACGAGGGGTTCATCCGGGCCATCTATGACGCCGGGATCACGACGGAGCTCTTCCCGCTTTTGATCTTCATCGGCATCGGTGCGATGACGGACTTCGGACCGGTCCTCGCCCAGCCGTCGACCTTCCTCCTCGGCGCGGCGGGCCAGTTCGGGATTTTCATCACGCTGATCATTGCCCTGGCGCTGGGTTTCCCCCAGCTTGACGCGGTTTCCATCGGGATCATCGGGGCCTGCGACGGGCCGACGGCCATCTACGTCACGTCGAAGTACGCCCCGCATCTCCTCGGCGCCGTGTCGGTGGCGGCCTATTCCTACATGTCGCTGGTGCCGGTCATCCAGCCGCCGATCATGAGGCTTCTGACGACGAAGAAGGAACGCATGACCGTCATGAAGGCCGTGGCCAAGCCGGTCTCCAAGACGACGAAGATGCTCTTCCCCCTGGTCATCACGGTCCTGGGCGGCCTTATCGCCCCGAAGGGTCTCCCCCTCCTTGGGACGATCATGCTGGGAAACCTGATGCGTGAATCCGGCGTCGTGAGCCGCCTGACCAAGGCGTCGGAGAATGAAATCGCCAATGTCGTGACCCTCTTCCTCGGTCTCTGCATCGGCGCGACCATGGTGGGAAGCGCCTTCATCAAGCCGCAGACCCTGATCATCCTGGCGCTCGGTTTCGTGGCCATCTGCCTCGATACGGTCTGCGGCGTCCTGATGGGCAAGGTCATGCGGGTCGCCACCGGCGGAAAGGTCAACCCCCTGATCGGCGCGGCCGGGATCTCCGCCTTTCCGATGGCGGCTCGCGTCGTCCAGCGCGAAGGTGCGAAGTGGAACAAGAAGAGCTATCTGCTCATGCACGCAATGGGCGCCAACGCCGGCGGCCAGGTCGGTTCGGTCATCGCCGCGGCGGTCATGCTGTCGGTACTGGCGGGGATGGGGATCATCCGTTAAGGCATCAAGTTCCGGTAAATCAACGCCAACCCTTTCCGGGGGATGCGGTTCGCAGCAGGCCGGGTCGTTTCGACCCGGCCTGTACGCATTATGACCGGGAGTACAACCCGCAAGCTCCTCATGCGAAAATTGATGATCTCGTAACAAGTCGTAAAAGCCTTGAATGTAGGACGGCTTCGTAAAAAGTTCCGCAGGCAAGGCGCGCGAACCATGAGGAATGAGGCGTACATAGACGTACGCCGCAATGACGAAGGGTGAAGCGCAACGCAGCATCCGGACTTTTTACGAAGTTGTCAAAATTACATGGCCAATCCGGCCTGAATAGGCTATGATCACCGCATGATACCCATCGTGTCCATCGTCGGCAAATCCGGTTCCGGCAAGACCACGCTCATCGAGAAGCTCGTCGCTGAGCTGACTCGCCGCGGCTTTCGCGTGGCGACGATCAAGCACAACCGCCACGGCTTCGAGATCGACCGCGAGGGAAAGGACAGCTGGCGCCACAAGCAGGCCGGCGCCGTCGCGACGGTCGTCGCCTCGCCCTCCCGGATCGCCGTGATCGAGGATACGGCGAGGGATTATGAACTCGCAGAGATACGGGACCTTTACATCCGCAACGCGGACATCATCCTCGCGGAGGGGTACAAGCAGAACCCTCACCCCAAGATCGAGGTCTTCCGGACGGATCTCAGAAGGGAGCGTCTCTGCGGCTCTGAGGAGAATCTCATCGCTCTCGCCGGGGATCATCCGGTTTCCGCGGAAGCGCCCTGGTTCGACTGGAACGATGCAGCGGGTCTCGCGGATCTGATCGAGGGGCGATTTCTCGCCCGGCAGGCATAAACCATCGGTGTTAGGCAGTACGCTCGATTTGCTCTGTGGAAAAAGACAGACGGTACATTGACGCTCTCGTAAAAAGTCTCAAAAGCCTTGAATTGGGGATGGCTTCGTAGAAAGTCCGCAGGCAAGGCGCGCGAATCCTGAGGAATGAGGCGTACTGTGGCGTACGCCGCAATGACGAAGGATGAAGCGCAACGCAGCATCCGGACTTTCTACGTAGCCGTCAACATCGGGAGGGCGGTTATGATCATCAATGAACTCGACCGGGTGGAGATTCTCACCCTCCAGGACAACTACATCGACATGACGGCGACGGACAACAGCGCCATGATCCATCGGGCAGGTACGCGCGTGAAGGGGCAGGAAAGAAAATCGGTCCTCGCCGAACACGGTTTCTCGGCGGTGATCCGGACGACAGCCGGCGAACGTACGCGGACGATGCTCTTCGATTTCGGATTCTCCGAGATCGGCGCGACATTCAACGCCAGGACTCTGGGCTTGCCGATGGGGGAGATCGAGGCGATCGCCCTCTCCCACAGCCACGGCGACCACATGGGGGGCTTCCGAGAGCTGGTGAAGCTGATCGGCAAGCCGGGCATTGAACTCGTCGTCCATCCCGGGGCCTTCAAGGCGCCCCGCTACCTGAAGATCGACGAGGAGTTCAAGGCGTACTACCCGCGCTTTACAAGGAAAATGACCAAGGTGTCCGGGACGAGGGTCGTGGAGGCTAAGGAGCCCCGGCCGCTGCTTGGCGGGGATGTCCTCTTTTTAGGTGAAATTCCGCGCCGGACGGAGTTCGAGAAGGGGATGCCGAACGCCTATTTTGAGGAGGGGGTCGTTGAGAAGAAGGACGACATCGAGGACGATACCTCGCTCTGCATGAACCTGAAGGGGAAGGGGCTCATCGTCCTGTCCGGTTGCGCGCACTCCGGGATCGTCAATACAGTCCGGTATGCCCGCGAGGCGACGGGTGTCGAAGCCGTTCACGTGATCATGGGCGGTTTCCACCTCAACGGCCCGGTCTTCGAGCCCATCGTCGGCCGGACGATCGAGGAGCTCCGGAAGATCAACCCCCGTTACATCGTCCCCACGCACTGTACTGGGCGGAAATCGATCCAGCAGATCGAGGCGTCCCTGCCTGAGAGCTTTATCCTGAACATGGCGGGCACTCGGCTTACTTTTGCTGCTTAGGGGATATTTCCCCCTTGATCTGCTCCGCCAGGATATCCGCCACGTGTTTCATCCGGACGCCGGGGAGCTGCTTGTCGAGGCCGCCCTGGATCTGGACCATGCAGCCCGAGCAGGCGCAGGCGGCAATCTCCGCGCCCGTGTCCCGGATGTTCGCGATCTTCTGCTCCAGAATCGGCATGGAGAGCTCGGCGTACTTCACCCCGAAGATCCCCGACATGCCGCAGCACTTGTCGGCGTCCTTCATCTCCACGAGCTCGCAGCCGGCGGCCTCCAGGAGCCGGCGCGGCTCCTTATCGATCATAAGGACCCGCTTCATGTGGCAGGAGTCGTGGTAGGTCACCTTCGGCCCCCCTTCAGCCTTCGTCAGCCGGCCGCGCTTTGCGTACTCCTCGGCGACGAAGCTGCAGAACTCCCGGACCTTTTTCGCCATCCGCTCCGCCCTGGGACCCCACTCCTGGTCCTTCTTGAGGAGCTCGGCGTAGTGCTGGAGGGATTCCGTGCAGGTGGGGCAGGCGGCGATGATCACGTCGGGATTCATCTCCTCCAGGGCCGCAATGTTATCTCTGGCGATCTTCCGTGTCGTCTCCTCGTCCCCCATCGCAATCACTGGCTTTCCGCAGCAGCTCTGCCCCTCGGGGAAGAGCGCCTCCATATTCAGATCCTGGAAGACCTTGAAGACCGACTCCCCCGTCTCGGGGAAGACGAAATCGATCGTGCAGCCGCCAAAGAAGGCGATACGCTTCTCCGGTTTCGCGATCTTTTTCGTGATCCGCGCAATCCGGTCGCGGAG